>Ga0315279_10000948_pt1 | contig 51514 bp, 49 predicted proteins | sample YL17G06_20_MG_FD_203694 | JGI IMG/M metagenome (GOLD analysis project Ga0315279, IMG submission 203694) | Sediment microbial communities from Yellowstone Lake, YNP, Wyoming, USA - YL17G06_20 | ecosystem: Environmental > Aquatic > Freshwater > Lake > Sediment | place: USA: Wyoming | collected... | reverse complement strand
TCTGCACAAGCAGAGCGTATTCTTGCAGGTGGATGTGGGCGTCGGTCAGGCCGGGCAGGATGGCTTTCCCGCCCATATCCTGTCGTTCGGCGCGGTCGAATTCTCGGAAAAGCTCATCCGTCTCGCCAGCAGCCAAGACTCGCCCGTAATCCACAGCCAAGGCCGAGGCCATTGGTTTAGCCTTGTTCAGGGTGTGGATGCGAGCGTTGTAGAGGATTTTCATCTATTCCTTCAACAATCGCGCCATCAGTGCATCCAGCTCCTCGTCGGAGTAATAATGGATGGTCAGCGTCCCGCCCTTTCGTCCAGCGCGCAACGAGACCTTCGTCCCCAGGCTGGCGCGCAGGCGTTCTTCCAGCTCAGTGACTTCGGGCGGAGGCGCGGCCTTCGGCGCGGACGGCGGGTGCCTTCGGCCAGCCAGTTTGCGCACCAGCTCCTCTGTTTGACGCACGTTGAGTTCCTGTGAGAGTACCGTGCGCAAGGCAGCCGCCTGCGCCTCCGGCGTGAGCAGGGCCAGCAGGGCGCGCGCGTGCCCCTCGCTGATGCGCTGCTCGATGAGCGCATTCTTGACCGCATCGGGCAGTTTAAGCAGGCGCAGGGTATTGGTCACCGCCACGCGGCTCTTCCCGACGCGCAAAGCAATCTCCTCGTGCGAAAGGCTGAAATCTTCGGCCAGTTGACGATAAGCTTCGGCCTCTTCCAGGGGACTCAAGTCGGCGCGCTGGACATTCTCGATCAGGGCCAGCTCCAACCGCTGCTGGTCGGTGGCCTGGCGGATGATGACAGGCACACTGAATAGCCCGGCCTGTTTGGCGGCTTCCAGGCGGCGCTCGCCAGCGATCAAGGTGTACTGGCCACTCGCTTCGATCGGGGTGACGATCAAAGGCTGCAAGACGCCATGCTCGCGTATCGAAGCCGTCAACTCGCCCAACTCATCCGCATCCAAATCCCCGCGCGGCTGGCGCGGGTTGGGAGAAATGTGACCCAAAGGCACGTAAGTGACGCCGCCCTCCGCCGGCGCCGTTTCACCGCCGGGGATCAAGGCGTCCAGTCCACGACCGAGTCCCGATTTTTGAGGCATAGTTCACTCCTTAGATAGCGCCGGAATTGAGATGCCATCTCCGGCCAACACTTCCCGCGCCAGCGACTCGTAGGCCCTGGCCGCGCTCGATTCGGGCGCGTAAGCTGTGATCGGCAAGCCGTATGAGGGAGCTTCGGCCAGGCGGACGCTGCGCGGGATGACCGCCTCGAAGACCTGCTCAGAGAAATACTTACGCACTTCGGCCACCACGTCCGCAGAAAGATTCGTCCGCCCGTCGAACATGGTCAGCACCACGCCGCGCACCTTCAGGCCGGGAAAAAGCGCCGAGCGGACGCGCTGGAGGGTGTGAGTCAATTCACCCAGCCCTTCCAGCGCCAGGTACTCACACTGCACGGGGATGATGACACCGTCCTGCGCGGCGATCAGACCGTTGACGGTCAACAGGCTGAGCGAGGGCGGACAGTCAATCAACAAGTAATCGAACTTTTCGATCACGGGGCCGAGGGCGTTCTTGAGCTTGCTCTCGCGCCCCAATTCGCTGACCAGCTCTACTTCTGCACCGGCCAGCGCAGGTGAAGACGGCAGCAGCGACAGTTTCAAGCGTGGATTATGCAGCAGGTGCGCCGATGCCGGTGCGCCGCCCAACAGGACCTCGTACGTGCCGCCTGTGACCGTGCGTTTATCCACGCCCAGGCAGGAGGTGGCATTGGCCTGCGGATCAATGTCCACGATCAGGACGCGCTGGCCAAGCCCAGCCATGTAGGCTCCCAGGTTGATGGCAGTGGTCGTCTTCCCTACCCCGCCCTTCTGATTGACCAGTGTGTAAACGCGTCCCACTACAATACCTCCACCAGGCAAGTCTGGATTTCCTCATGGGTCGGGATGCCCTCCAGCCCGGGCCGCGCCACCGAATACGAAGCCAGACGCGTGGCGAAGCGGGCCGCCTCCCAGGGGTCACGCGTGGTATACAGCCGGAAGAAAAAGGCGGCCGCGAAGATATCGCCCGCTCCGGTCGCATCCACCTCGGGTATGGCCGGGGCGCGGAAACGGCGCAGGTCGCCGTTCCAGTACAGCCGCGCCCCCGCCGGACCTTCTGTCACGGCCAGGAGGCGGCAGGCCAGCGCCATGGCTTCGATCTGGCCTTCGTCGCCGCCTACGTCTTCAACGCTGATCACGGCTGCGGCGGCCTTCGAGAGGGCCGCCTGCGCTTCCGGCCAGACGCAGGGGATCACCCGTCTATCCCCATCCCAGGTGCGCAGCCAGCCCTGCGGCGTCAGGCCCAGCAAAGCTGGTGAGAAGCCCTCCGACAGCAGCGGGCTGACCTCTTGCGCGATCGGGCCGATGTGGATGATCGGCGTGCGTCGCCATTCCTGAGCCACGTGGCTTAGGTCAATGCGCGGCGCGGTGCGATGGATATATTGGATTCTACCCTCTGGGGTATACACGTTCTCGAAGGTGGTCGTGTGCGGTGTGGGGATCATGGAAACAATTATTCCATCCGTCCCGGCCAGCGCGCCCAGAGGCGGCTCCCCGCCCCAGGCCGTGACCACGCCCACGCGCAGCCCCAGGGTGTGCGCCGTCAAGGCCGAATAGGCCGCCGTCCCGCCCAGGCGCGAGCCTTGGGGGGTCAGGTCTTGGGCGAGGTGGCCGATGACGAGGTAATCCACAGGTTCGAGCGGAACCAGATTGTGCATGGATAAATTATACCTGAGGAGGGGAAAGGAAAAGTGAAAAGTGAAAAGTAAAACGTAATAAGTAAAACGTAAAAAAGAACCCCTCTCAGGTTGGAGAGGGGCTATGAGTGATGACTACCTTGTTAATTTTTACTCATTCCTTTGTACTTGAACTACTTCAGAACAATCGTCACCTTGCGCGCCTGTTCCTCACCGATGCTCTGCGTAGTGACCTGGGGATGGTCGCGCAATTCCAGGTGGATGATGCGGCGGTCGGCTGCGCTCATTGGTTCCAGCACCTGCCGCCGCCCAGTCTGGACTGCCTGACCGGCCATTTGACGGGCCATCTTGCGCAACTGGACCTCGTGCCGGCTGCGATAACCCTCCACATCCACGACGATCTGCACCCAATGCTCCAACTGCTTGCTGACGATCAAGTTGACGATGTACTGCAAGGAGTTCAGGATTTCCGCACGGCGGCCGACCAGGATGCCCAGATCGTCGCCGTGAAGCTCCACGCAGACCGGGCGGCGTCCCTCCTCGTCCAGTTCGCCGTAGCTGATCGAGAGCTTCGCCTCGATTTTCATCCGTGCCAACAACTCGCTGACCGTCTTTTCAGACAGGTTGAGCAACTCATCTTCTCCAAAAGAAGGTTCTGGCGCAGGTTCGGGTGCAGGAACGGGTACAGGGAGGGGTTCAGGCGTGGACGTGGGCGCGCCGGCCACGGGTCCGGGGGGTTGCGTTCCCTTCGTCGTCAGGCGAACGCGCGCCTGGCGTCCGCCAACCCCAAAGAGTCCGCGGCTGCCAGTGTCCAGCACTTCCACATCCACGGCTTCGGCGGGCAGGTTGAGTTCCGCCAATCCTTCCTCGACAGCTTCTTCGACCGTCGGAGCGATCTTTTCCAGGGTGGTTCGTTCGTTCATTTCGACTTCGCAGCCCCTTTCTTGCCGCCAGGGAGCAGATTGCGCCAGTCCACCTTGCCCAACAGGGCGTATTGCAGAATGCCAACCAGGTTGCTGGTGATAAAGTAGATAGAAAGGCCAGAAGCGAAGGTCAAGGAGAAGTAGAAAAGCAGGAATGGCATGTAGAGGGCCATCATCTTGCCCATCGCCGCGCTCTGGTCGCCAGGGTTGGCGGCGGGCGGCATGGTCAGCTTGGACTGGATATAGGTTGTGAGTGCTACGATGATGGGCAGCGTCGGGTTGGGAATGCCGGTGGAAAGGAACGGCAGGAAGATCTTTTCCGGCATCTGTCCCAGGTTCATCCATAAGAATTGGCTGTTCAACGGGAGCAGGGCCGGGGTATTGAAGATCGCGTACACGCTGCGGGTCAGCATCAGCAACTGCATCGGGGAAGACGCCAGGGCGCGCATGATGCTCTGGTACAGGCCAAAGATGATCGGTAACTGGATCACAGTCGGCAGGCAGGAGGCAAAGGGGCTGATTCCGAGTTCCTTATAGAACTTCATCTGCTCCTGGGCAAGTTTTTCCTTGTCACCCTTGTATTTCTTCTGGATTTCCTGCCACTGCTTGGACTGCTGCATCTCCTGCATCTTCTGGCTGCTCTTGATCTGGGAGGCCATGAGCGGATGGGTCACCAGACGGATCAGGATGGTGAACAGGATGATCGCCAGGCCGAAATTCCCGCCGAAGAGCTTATAGATCCACAGCAGGACGTTCGTAAGAGGGGTGACAATAAAGGTATCCCACATGTTATCTCTTCTTCCTTATTTCTTTACCGGTGTGAATGCCCACTTCTGGACGCCGGCCTGATCCAGAGCGATGAGCAGGGACTGGCCCTCGACCGGGGCGACCAGGATCAAGTCCCCGCCTACCACCGGCGCGCCGTAGAGTTTACCACTAACAGTCACCTTCCAGGCATTCTGGCCTTGTGCATCCAGCGCATACAGGTCGCCGGCTTCCGTCCCGAATAAGATGTGGTCGCCAACCGCCATAGGGGTGCCGAGGATAGGACTGTTCGGCTGCAGGCTCCAGTCTTGTGCGCCTGTGGAGGCGTTCAGCGCATAGAAATTGCCTTTCGAGTCGCCGAAGTAGATCACGCCATCCTTGAGCACCGGCGCGGTCCAGACAAAATTATCTGCCACGAACTTCCATACCTGATCACCGTTCGCCGTATCCAATGCGAATACGTTGCCGTCAAAGGTGATCACGTAGAGCCGTCCTCTATCTCCCAATACCGGCGAGCCAAGCATCGAACCTGTCAGTACTTTTTCCCAGGCAAGCTGTCCGCTGTGGGCATCCAGGGCATACACTTTACGGTCGAGGGAACCAAAATAGACCCGCTGGCCATCGCTTACCGGCGCGGCCCACAGCGCCTGCCTGGCCGCGAACTTCCACTGGAATCCGCCATTCAGGTTGAAGGCGTACAGCTCGTAATCTGCATTGGGGGCATAGATCAGGTCGTTGGCAACCAGGACGCTGCCGATCCAGCGGTCACGCGCACTGGCGTACTGCCAGTTGATCTGCCCATTTTGCGGGTTCAGGCTGTAAAGGATGTGGTCGTAACCGCCGACGATCAATTGCCCGTCAGGGGTCAGCACAGGCGCAGCGTAGAAAGTCTTCTTGGCGTCGGCCTTCTCCGGAAAACGCCAGAGTTCGCTGCCATTCTCCAGGTTCACCGCGTAGACTGCGGTCGCCGAGGCGACGTAAGCTGTCGCGCCGTCCGAAGTGATGCCCGGCCAGGAGGAGGGCGTCAGCCCAGTAGCACAGCCGCTCAACAATACGCCCAAGGCGAGCGAACCCAGGATAAGGAGGATGATTTTTACTTTCAAGGGAGTCTATCTCCTATGGAACGGGGTCGTAACCCCCGGGATTGAACGGGTTACAGCGCAGGAGGCGCCAGGTCGCCATCCAGCCGCCCTTCAACGCGCCATGCTTGTAGACGGCCTGATAGCCGTAATGCGAACACGAAGGGTAGAAACGGCAGGTATCGGCTGGCTGGCCGCGTGCAATGGTCATCTGGTACAGGCGGATGAGGGCCAACAAGGTCATGCGCGGCCAGTTGCGCGGCGTGTGCGCCAGGTCACGCAAGCGCGGCTCATCCGAGTAATCGTGGGGCAGGTAAGCTTCAGCCGTCATGGATGGGGGATAATAATCCGGCGCGGGACAGGAGCTTGAACAGGGCTTCCTGGGTCTGGGTCAGGGTGGCGGAGGGGAGCGATTGGCGGGCGATCAGCACCAGGTCGAAGCCGGGGATGATCTTCGGGTAGAAGTTCTGCATCGCCGCCCGTACCAGACGTTTGGCCCGGTTGCGCTGGACAGCGTTCCCAACCGTTCGGCCGGCAGCCACACCAACCCGCACGCCTGGCGCCTCAGAGGCCGAAACGAATAACACAATAAGAGGGTGGGCATAAGACTTGCCAGAACGCCGCACCCGCTTGAAATCGTTCGACCGGGTCAGGCGGAAGCGACGCTTCACCTGTGCCTCGCCTTCTCCATGACTTAGCGTGCGATCGCGACGGTAACGCCGAGCATCTACATCCGCCGCACGGAATGCCGGCTACCACCTGACCCGCTTGACGTGTTGGTTGCTGCGGACGGTCAGCCTTACGCGGCCCTTCAGCCTGCGGCGCTTGAGCACCTGGCGTCCATCTGCGCTGGACATGCGCTGGCGGAAGCCGTGCACACGCACGCGCCGCCTGATCTTGGGTTGATAAGTACGTTTCGTTGCCATTCAAATTCCTTTAAATAAGACATTAGTAGGGCGGGTTTTCGCGAAGCACCCCCCCAGGGGGCTACCCGCCGTTTCTACCACCGGCAGGTTTGGAAACCTGCCCTACTTCTGGCGATCAATGTTACCAGCAGGATTGCTGGGGTTTTTAGACTGGCAGGCTATTATACCGTAACGCAAGGGATTGGTCAAAGCACGTTTTTATCGCAATGGTGTAGAATTAATGTGGAGTTTCCTAAGGAGGAATGCTATGTTAAAGAAGATCGTGTCCGCGTGGTTAATTTTGCTCGCTTCGACTGCGCTCAGCACAAGCCTCGTTGCCTGCGAGACAGTGATCATCCCAGACAGTACTCCGGTGGGAATCACACAAACAGTACCCGCTATCTCAACGCCTTACCCCTTGGAATTTGTACCTACCGAGACGCCATCGCCAACTCCCCGCCCCACGGACACGCTTGCGCCAACAGAAGCAGTTCCTGACTTCTACCCCGGGGTGGCCCCGACACTGGAGCAGTTTCCCCTTGTTGATAGGGCCGATATCCCCGCGATTATCGCCTACCTGCATACCCAGCCGTCACTTCTTTCGCCGAACGCAGAACCCATAACGCTTTCACCGATTATGACAGACCCAAACGGAACCAAGCATGCCGCCTTTAGCTGTAATTATGATGAGGTCAATTGTTCACCCGCAGCGTCTATACTATATCATGACATGGTCAACGGTAACGCAGTGGACGTAAAAGCCCTCATCTTGGAAGTGAAGACGAAAAACCCCGGCGACGGGCGGGGGTATATTGCAAAGATTATGTATGTCGGAGATGATATAGCTTCATATGTCTATTATTTTCTGTCACGGGACCCGAAGCAGCCGTTTATTTTAGATGTCGGTGTCTATGGAATAAAACAACAAGCATCGCACCCCTATGGATATTTTCTTGGTCAGCAGCAGCCCGGCCTTTTAGATGCAATGGTCACGTTGCAAAAAACCGGCGTCTGGACGCCGGAAGCCGAACAAATGATTTGGCCGTAATGTGCGCCCAAGTGCAGTACCCTCGCGGCGTTGTAAACTGGTGAACCCACAGTTATTGTCTTCATGAGGAAATAGTATATACTGGGAATTGTGAAGAAGTTGTTGGAAATTTTTGCCATCACAACTATTCTATGCGGCAGCATTTTACGTTTGACCCCATCAAACGCGCGTGTGTTCGCCCAATATCCTACCGCCGCGCCGACATTGGCGCCTCATGCCTGTTCCTTTAATCATGGGTGCGGGCAAGGTGGGTGTGCCGCAAATGAGCAATATGTCACATATTATTCGGGATGCACGATAAGTTGTGATGATCAAATTGCGGGCGGCGGCGGAGACAGTTGTACACCAGTCAGTGGACATAATTGTCCTTCTGCCCTGGAATGCTCAGCCGGCTGCCACCCGTCGTACTGTTTCGAACAGGCCGGAATTCCCGGGTGCGTTTCAAATAACAACCCGACAGGTCTTGCCAATTATGATGACTGTGTGGCACCAAATACGTATGTGTGCGGCGGGTGCCCGGGTGGCCCTGGACCTATTCCAACCAGTGTGCCGCCCACCCCGACGCCGGGAGGCCCGACACAAGAGACTTCCGAAGTCTTGAAGACTTCGGAAGTCTAAAGTCTAAGAGCGTACAGCCACGCAGACCTGACATGTTTCCGCGAGGGGCTGGTTAATCATGGCCTATGTCCACGCGAGCGTCACGGTTGATAATGGCGCGGATGAAACATGTCAGGTCTTAACCAGTATCATCTTCATCGTCAAAGTCAACCAAAGGTTGTATCTCCTGGTGAATTCTTATAAAATCCTGCCTGCTTCCAAATAGTTCCAACATCTTGTCTCTTTGTAAACGCGTGGGAACATCCGCAATCAATTCATGGTACGACGAATAACTCCAATCCCGAAAATCTTCCACAAACTTATGCTTTTGCGGATTTTGATGGACATACATAATCAAGCGCATGAGATAACGCTCGCTAGTTACTGGAATACGCTCGAAGGGACGTTCGAAAAGTGCGCCGCTCCTTCCTGTCGCGTTGTTGACTCCGCGCGTATAGGCGTTGAAGAAGTTTGAGAAATATTGGCTTGGTTCTTTTATCTTCGGACCTGACAGGTTTTCATCAGACGCGTTTCCATTATGGCGTTCGCGTGAGCTATGGCGCGAGTCGGGAATGGATTCGTGGAAACCTGTCAGGTCTTCTTTGTTTTTGATATATACCACCGCGTGAAAATGATTTCTCAATAGACAAAAGGCGTAGGTCTCCGCGATTTGAAAAGTGTGTTTCCACCACAATTCTATGAAGTAAGTGTAATTCCGCTCTTGAATGAAAACGTTCTCCTGGTTGTTGCCGCGATTGAAGATGTGATAAAAGTTTCCAAACGCAAGTGGGGTTGGATTCGTGGGCATGGAGATATTTTACTATTGATGTGAGACATGTTAGGTCTGCCTGTGGTTGAAGGACTATGTTACGAGCCCCACGGGAACATTCGCCACCTGCCCTTCGACAAGTCAAACTTTTTTGAAATTCAATCAATTCAGATCAGCCACTCGATTGTCTCCTGCGTGGCCTGTGAAAGGTCCGAGAAAACGCCGCGCCGGGCAGGTGGCAACATGCCTGCCAGCACGTACATCGCCTCGGCCGTCATCTTCGTCAATTCGGTGCGGTCATTTTGTCCAAGTCCGGGCTTGAAGCGGAATGGGCGTCCGAAAATCAGGCTCACGCCCGGCTGCTTCCAGCGGCGGCTGAAAGGCAGCGCCGGCAGGCCCTTCGTCCCGTCCACCGAGATGGGCAGCAGCGAGGCGCCGGTCTGGGCGGCAAGGTAGGCCATGCCGTCCTTGGCCTCCAGCAGCGCCGGGCGGCGCGTCCCCTCCGGCGCGATCCACAGGATCTCACCCGCTTCGAGCACCTGCAAACAAGCGCGCAGGGCGCGCCGGTCCACCTCGCCGCGTTGCACCTCTATGACGTTCCACCAGCGCGGGAAGATCCCGACCACGGGATAATCGTAGGCCTCCACCTTTGCCAGCGGCACGATATTGCGCGGCACGGCGTGGATGATCAGGATCGGGTCAATGAACGCGATGTGATTACTATAAAGGATCAGCGGCCCGCTGGCGGGGATATTTTCCACGCCCTCGATCCGATCCACTTTGACAATCGTCGCCACCAGGATGCGCATCACAACGCGCAGAAAGCGGCGCATCGGCTCGTAACGGGCGTGATGGTAGGCCAACGATTTTTCACTCATCTTTCACCTCTTGGGGCTGTCCAAAAAGAACGACAAGATCGAAAATATTCGCCGTATGTAGGTCGGGTTTCCAAACCCGACACCACTGTGGCGGCTAAGAAAGCCGCCCTACGGCTTTTAGACAGTCTCATCTACATACGAATAAACTCCTCGATATTCAGGTGGTAGTTGACGCGCCAACGCTTCCATGATGAGGCGTGTGGCCTCCCGTTGTGCGCTTTGACGATTGGCAGGTTCAGGCAAAACGAACGCTTTCCCCACCCTCAGCGTGACCGTTGTCCGGCGCAGCCGCTTCATGTTCCCATAAAGACGGGCGTTCTGCGTGCCGGTGATCGTGACCGGCACAAGCGGAACCTCGGCTTTCATCGCCAGATAAGCCGCGCCTTCCGTCCCCTCTTCCAGGCCGCCGCTGAGGCTTTCGCGCCCCTCCGGGGCCACGCCAACGAATTTACCCGCCCGCAGGCCTTCCAGCGCAGCCCGGATCGCCCGGCGATCCGGCTGGCCGCGATGCAACCAGATGACCCCATAAGCATGAAAGAGCGCACCGAGGATGGGAAGGTTGTACAGCTCGATCTTCGCCAGTGCCTCCGGAAAAACCGGCAATATCGCCAGCATGATCAGTGGATCCGCATCACCGAGGTGATTCATCACAACCAACGCCGGGCCGTTCTTGGGGAAATTCTCCAGGCCGGATACTTCCGTGCGCGTAAAACAGAAGACCAGGAAACGCACCAATCCCCTCAGCAGCCAACGAACCAGCCGCCGCGCCGGGGTCAGGGCAGGCAAACGGGTCAGCTCGGGCCGCCAGACCTCACTGACCGGCTTATCCCCGTGCGCAGCACCTACTCGGTAGTTAGGGGGCTTGGGCGGGAGAGACGGCGCTATCGGCATATACGCCTCGATATTGCTCCGGTAACAGACCGGCGATGTGCGACATCACCAGATCGGCGTTGCGCTGGCGCGCGGCGCGCCGCTCTGCGCCCTTCCCCTCCACGGGCAGCAGACGGATCGGCTTACCGATGCGCATCTCCAGCGGCGGACGGTTGCCTTTCGAAGCTTTTCTCCAGAAATCGTCGGTTGTGCCGAGAATGCCGACCGGGATAACCGGTACGCCCATCTCTTCGACGATATACGCCACGCCGGGCTTGGCGCGCCTCATGCCCGGCGCGTGCGAGCGCCCCCCCTCCGGCGCGATCAGCAGGGGTTTGCCAGTTCGGATAACGGACAGCACTGTATCCAGTAATTGACGATCATACTCGCCACGGTGAACGGGGATGCCTCCATAGAGACGCACCAGCACGTTCTGGCCGGGCTTGTGCCAGATATCCACCGCGCCCATCGATTCGAGCATCTCAGGCCAGAAGGAGAGCATAAAGGGTGGATCGAAAAGCGAAACGTGGTTCATCACTGCCACGTAGGGCTGGCGGTATGGGATGTTTTCTTTGCCGGTTATCTTGACTGGCGCAAGGATATGGAAAATGACACGCAACGCGCCCTTGAGAACAGGCCGAACCAGCACCCGCCAAAACGCCACGCGATACGGTTTTACTTGCATAGCGCCTCCACATTGGTCGCCAATAGCGCGACCACTTTGGCGAAAACTTCATCGGCATTCAAATGATCGGAATCAACAATGATGGCATCCGGGGCGGCTTGCAGCGGCGAGTGGGCACGGGTGGAATCGATTTTGTCTCGTTTGCGCACACCAGCCAGGATCTCCTTATAGTCAGCTTTTCCGCCGCGAGCGATGATCTCATTGCAGCGACGACGGGCGCGTTCTTCGGCCGAGGCGTCCAGGTAGATTTTCAAACCCGCTTCGGGCAGGACGACCGTGCCGATATCCCGTCCAACCATGACGACGCGTCCGCGCAGGCCGATGCGCCGCTGCTGGGAAGCCAGCGCCTGGCGCACGCCTTTATAGGCCGAGACGACCGAGACATTGGCATCCACCTCGGGGCTGCGCGTCTCCCAAGTAATATCAGTCCTGCCCACAACAACATCACATGCGCGGCCATCCGCTTTGGAGGGCGGGCGCACATCAATCAGTACATTTTCGGCTAGCATGGTGACGCCGAACTCATCGTTCACATCCACACCACCCTTCAGAGCCAGCCAGGTCACGGCGCGGTACATGACGCCGGTATCGAAGAACAAATATCCCAGCGCCCCGGCCAGCCGGTGTCCGAGGGTGGATTTGCCCGAAGCCGCCGGGCCGTCTATGGCAATGCTGGAGGGTCTAGGCATGAGAGAATATACGATTTCGGATTGACGATTTACGATTGATGATTGATGATTGATGAGTGGCGAATGCGAATCTTGCTTCTCTCTTTATGGAGCAGGTGAGGTGGTCTCTCCCGAATCGAAGAATAAATCGCCGCGCGCCCAGAGGGTGAGGCTTTCCTTCTGCTTGGACATCTGGCGATATACAAACCAGCGAAACCATTCCTCAGGCAGGGCCTCATCCCAGTTCGGGCTTTGATACCAGACGAAATCCTCGCCGCGGTAGGCGGCGCTCAAGTTCAACTCCACGCCCTGTCGGGTGATGACCAGCTCCGGGGAGTCGGTCGGCAAGAGCGCGTCCACCTCTTTCACCTCCCAGTCGCGCAGCAACCAGCGCAAGGCAGGCGAATTCAGGCTGACGACCGTCACCGGCAGGGACTCGACATGTCCTTTATTCCAGTCGGAGAGGTCATCCAGGGTCTTCTGCAGAAGGTCAGCTTGAGCCGTTTGAGGCGAGGGAAACCAAATCTCGGCGGTGAGCGGCTGGCGCAGGCCGGCCGCGCCGGTGGCTGCGCCGAGTGTGAACGCCACCAGAAACGCCGCGCCGCCCCAGGCCGCTCCCAGGCGCGCAACTTCTGTAGACCAGCCAAAGGCGACCAGGGTCAGGCTCAACCCCAAAATGAGAAGCGCGCCCAACAGGACCAGCAGGCGCGTCTGTACAGCCGGAGAAGCAAACGTTTGTGAGGCCGCAGCAGCCAGGTTCAACCAGACGAAGACCAAGATCGAGATCGTCAGGGCTGTCACGCCGGCCAGCTCCCAGCCGCCGACTCCCTCCATCCAGGTGTGGCGGCCGAGTTCGAGCGCGGCCAGCGTCCAGAGCGGAAGGAGCATCCAGGCCAGGTCAGCCACCTGCCGCGCCGGATAGGCCAGCGCCAGGAGCAGGGCGACCACCGTCCATAAGCCCAAGCTAATGACCAGGCGGTCTTTAACCAAGATACCGCGCACGAGCGTGACGAGGCCAAAGATGAGCGCCATTAACTGATAGGCAGCCAGCGCCGTGAGCAGGTGCATGGCGCGCACGCCGGAAGGCGTCCACCAGCCCTTGAAATACGCCAAGATGGAGGCGACGAAGGCGCTTAGTCCATTAGGCGCAAGGAGGAACAGGCTGCCGGCCAGGAGCAAGGTGCCGAGGAGGTAGGCGAGTGCTGTTTTCCAGTGTTCAGCGACCAGTGACCAATGATCAGTGAGCAGTGTTTTGTTATTGGCGGCCGTTTTTTGCACTTTATCAATCCCAAATCCGATGACCCAAGCCAGGGCGAGGGCGAGCAGGCCCATCCAAATCGCCAGGCCGGAAAGAAGCGCCAATCCGCCGAAGACACCCGCCAGCCGAGTAGGTGCTGCGCACGGATAGCGCCCCTCCCTTCCCATGGCCCAAGCCAGGGCGAGGAACGAGACAGCCAGGATCGAACTACCGGCCGTGCGCGAGATGGCCAGCAAGCCAGGCTCGAAAGTCAACGCAAAGGCCAGGATGAGCGCCGGTACGTGACCGAGGTGATCTCGAAAGAAGAATGGCGTCAATACCAATATGCTTCCCGCCAAAGCCGGCCAGAAGCGCGCCAGGAAGTTGTTCGCGCCGAAGATGTAAAAAAGGATCGAGGTCAGCAGCACATAAGCGGGATTTGGCCCTATAACCGGATGCGCGCCGCGCGCGACCTGCAACGCCTGGAACGCCCAATCCGCCTCGGAATCCGAGAGCGGCAGCGCACCGAGGTGCAGAAAGCGCAGGGTCAGCGCCAGGGCAAAGGCGAGTACATAGAGGATATGTTCGAGGGTGAGGCGGCGGTTGGTCATAGTTGTATTTTACACTACTCTGTGGAGGCGGCTCCAATGCCACCATTCAATCGGGGTTGGGAGCCCGACCAGACAAGCCTTACGGCACTTCATAAATCGTCACATTGCCATTTTGATAGACAGGATGGAGGAAACGCTGGAACTTCGTTTCGTTTAGACGGTAGGCAACTCGCTCCAGCGTGCCAATGTAGACGTAGCGGACTTGGTACTGGCTCAAGATGGCCTGGGCGACGGTCCAGTCGTTGGTCTCGTACAGGCGCTGGATATCGTCCATGCGCGTGCCTTGTTCGTCGTAACCTCCGCGCCACTGGCCCTCGTGCATCGGCCAGCCAAGCACAGTGGGGAGGCCGGTGTAAGTCGAAATATGGGCATAGTCGGAGTAGCTGGCAGTCGACGTGGTGGCCTCGACGATCACACCATAGGGCGCCGTTTGCAGCCAGCGGATGGCGTCGGCATCCTCCGAGTATTCGCGGTCAAGGTGCGCTGCGCCGTCCAGGGTCCAGCCGAATGGTGGATGGAAGTCGTTGGTTTTGGTCAACAGGCTGAGGGTCGGGTAAGTAAGCGCTGCGAAGAGCAGAAGCACCAGCCCGATGCTGTACAACCAGTTCCAGAGGCGGCGCAGATTCGTCAACATCAGCGCTGCGCCAAAAGCGGCTGCCAGGCTCCACAGCGACCAGGCTTGATAGTAGAACTTGAAGATGGTGTTCATGCGCCAGCCGAACTGGTCGCGCAGGTAGACGAATTCAGGGGCGAGGACGAGCAGGGCGCCAAGGAGGATGAGCAGCAACACGAAGGATGAAGGCTGAAGGATGAAGGATGAAAGGCGTGGTTCTTTCTCTTCAGCCTCCATCCCTTCGACTTTGCTCGCCTGTGCCTGCGGCACTGGCGCAGGCAGGGCAGGCCTTCCGCCTTCTGCCTTCAAAAGGAACGCCAACGGAAACGCCAACAGCGCCAACAGCGTCAGCAAACCACCGGCAGAGGATAGCCGCTTGAGATTCGCGCTTGCGAAAAAGGTGCGTGCAGTGGTCGCGCCTTGGGACTGCAAAAACGAGGTGGCAAATTCCGGGAGTTGCAGATCTGCGAACCATCCCATCGCCCAGGAAAAAAGCCACAGGAATAATGCAAGGCCAAGCATCAGGCCGATCCCCAAGACCCAATTGGCCGGGCGTTTCTCTCCCCGCCAAAAGTAGAAAAACAAGGCAAAGATCGGAAGGAGCAGCGAACCAAACATGACCCACAGGTGTGCACCACGCGTCGGGTAGATCAGGTTGGGCAGAATGCCGCCTGCCTGCGAGGAAAAGCTGACGTAAAACGGCAAATAGAGCAAAAGGGCCATGACGCCAAGAGGCAGGCCGAGGGCGAAGAAATCTTCAAGCCGTTCCCAACTCCAGCCGCGCTCACGTACACGGGCCAATACGTACGCGCCCAAGACCAGGGCGGTGTAGGCCAGGATATCCCAGGTGTTGAGGAAGGCCAGGCCGCCCAGGATGATGGCTGTGATGAGGAAGCCGATGCGGCTGATGGATAGGCGTAGGCCGAGGAGATTCGTCTCGCCGCGCCAGCCTCCCAGGAAGAGATTCAGCGCGGCGGCAATCGCCAGCAGGCCAAAGGGCATGGCCAGCACGTGCGGGTGCAAGTCGCCCAGCAAATAGGAGAAGAAGGGAAATTCGTCAATGATCTCGCGCCAGACGCCGGACAGATCGTAATCCTGCAACACGCGCGAGGCGCGCCACCACCAAAGGTAACGATCCGGGATCCAGCCGAGGGGTTGGGCAGGCGGCAGGGACAGATCTTTGATATCCAGCCAGGTCCAGAAGTTGAAGGTTGAAGGTTGAGCGGAAGGCCAGAAGATGCCGCGTTGGTGAAGTACTTCGAGAAAACCTTCGAGGTTGGAGACGAGGAGGAGGAACAACGGACCAAGCAAAGGCAGACCGATTTCAGATTTACGATTTACGATTTCAGATTGATGATTGTCTGTGGTCAGTGGTCTATCGTCCATTTTCCGCCGCCAAGCAGATAACAGGTTGTATAGAATGCCATACGCCCCGATTGCGCTCAAGGCGAATAGCAGCGCCAGCATCAAGTTGAAGGCCACGCTGCCCAGCACGCCGGTCAATTTGGCCAGCATGGCCGTCATCACGTAGCCGAAGTAATAGTACGAAATGGCGTAACCGGAAAGCCATGGGTCGCGCGGCGGGAAGGTCGGCGAGCGCAGGATGGCGTTGATAAAGGCCAGTTCCATCGGCTTCTCGGTGCCGCTGATCTCCGGGTTAGCGGCTCGGACGGCAGCCCAGACAGCGAAGGCGAGCAGGAAGAGGAACTCGATGATGAAGATCATGCAGAGGTTGGATTTGAGCCAGACGAGTAACCCTTCGGCTGTCCCTTCGCTACGCTCAGGGCTTCGGCTCAGGGCAGGCGAGTGGCGGGTGACGAGTGAGGGTTGATCGTCGGTTTGTTGATCGCGGGCCGTTTTCCACAACGCCCAGCCGCTCAAGCCGGCCAATATCAGCAATGCCAGGATCAATCCGCCAAGGTTGTTCGGCGCAATCCCCAGCGAGGCCAGCAGCCAGAAGATGTAACCCCACAGCAACAATCCCAGCGCCCGTGAAAGGCTGTAGCCGCGATCAGCCAGGGCTGGAAAGAGGCGGTAGGCCAGGGGAAAAGTCAACAGGCCGAGAAATGAGGTGGCGAGATACCAGGAGAAAAATGAAAGCATAGGAAATCAGCCTAAATTACAGCACTTTCACCATACGCTGATAACCACGTTCTCCACAACGCTGCTGCAAGCGGGAGTAAGTTACTGCCTCCACGATGCGATAGCCCAAACGCAGATAGAGCTGACGCGCAGCTTCATTATGCAACGCCACGATCAGGGAACATTTACCCAAGCCGTGCCTGGCTGCCTGTCCCTCCGCAAACGCCAACAGGCGCGTGCCGATCCCCTGTCCCTGGAATTGTGGCAAAACAGCCAGGTCGCTGACATAGTATTCATCCCTTTCAGCCTCCCGACCTCCGGCCAACGGCAAGAGGCGTACCAAGAGGCACAGCACCTCGCCCAGGCCCAGGATTCTAAGCATAGGCCTTCCCGTGAGAAGATCCAAGCGGGTCATGATTTTCGCAGGATGGGCCAGCAGCAGCCCGGCAACGCTTCCGCCTTTCTCGGCCACAAAAGCATATTCGTGGCTGAAGCGGTTACTCCCGGTGATAAACAATCGTTCCAGCACATCCAACGTTTTGGCCAGGTTGCCATTTCCAAAAGTATATTCGCCAAAGCGGCCCAACGCCAGGTGTATCAGCCCGGCGGCTAGTTTCGCATCCTCCGGCCGAGCCGGGCGAACGATCAAATCATATTCCATTTCGATTCCTATAACAATGTCGGCAGCACGAACAGGCCATCCGGGCCAGGCTCGAAATCGAGAACCCTGAAGACAGCCTCCAGATTGATCGGCCCGTAAACGTGGGGGAACAGATCTTCAGGCCGATCCACCCCCGGCTCCCAGCGGACCTCGGGCTTGAGTCGGAGCGGGTCAACGACCAGCAGCACCAGTCCGCGTTGACCGGCGAAAACCGCATTGGCAACGCGCAGTACCTGCTCGCGCGTCGAGCAATGGATAAAGCCCTCGGTCGCCAGCGTGTCGGCGGCGTAACTGCCTGAGTTTTGCGCGGCAAGCCAATCGGTTCGGGACGTAACGTGGAGAATTTCGGTCATGGCAAAACTTCATGCCCTTCAAGCACTTCGTAAACTACAGTCTGTCCATCACGGTAGGCTTCCTGCCACAACTCGCCGTTATAGGCATCGAATTTTAGCAGACCTTCGCCGATATACTCGGCGCGTTCCAGCTTCCCGACGACAATGTAGCGGACATTATATTTCTTCAAGAAGGCCTGCGCGGCCGCCGGGTCGGTGGTGATGTAAAAAGCATTGATCTCGGCAACGCGATCCCAAACCTGGTCGGCCATCAGAGCGCGCTGCTGGCGCTGGTGCCAATTCCAGCCGACCACGCCCGGCATGCCGGTGTAGATCGTGAAGCGCGAGCACCAACGGTATTCGGGGCAATTGGCCTCCACGATGACCGGCGAGCCTGGCACGTTCTCCTGCATCCAGCGAATGGCGCGGTAATCTTCGCTCAAATCTAAGCTTACACCGAAATCAAAATAGTGGGCATAGGCCATATAGGTCATGCTGTCGAGGGTATGCGGCGCGTCAGGGTTCATGCGATCACGGACTTTGGACATCCCGGCGATCAAGAAATAGAGCATCGCAAAGGAAACCAGGATGACAGCCGTCACGTTCCAGGGGGAGCGCCAGCGAGGCAGCCATTTCGGGATTTCGGAGAGCAGCCAACCAAAGGCAGCCGCCGCGCTGATCCCAAGCATGACCCAGGCCTGGAGATAGAACTTGAAGACGGTATTCATACGCCCCACGTCGCCGCGCAGGACAACGATCTCGACCACCATCGTCAGCAGCAGACTGGTGCCGACCATAAACAGGATCAGGCGCTTGCCATCCGACATAGCCGGCCGGAAGATCAGCACCGCCGCCCAGACCGCCAGCGGTAAGGCCAGCCAGAGAATAGTGATGCCTTTCCAGGGGACATTCTGGCTGGGACTCATAACCCAAATTTGCTGGACGACCAGTATTATAAGGAGGAGTATCGGCGTAGCAAGGATGAGGTCTCGATAGGGGCGCAGTTTGCGCAGGGCGGAGACGGGCGTCTCAGCCATCCACTGGCGCGTCTCCCAGGTCATCCAGGAGACAATGAAGAATAAGAACACACCCCAGTGGACGAGATAGGAGGAGATGTTCGAACGCCCGCCTGTCCAGGCTTCTACCGAATTATAAGACTGCGCAAACCAGTGCGTGAAGGGCTGGTAAAGCAGCATGGACAGCCCCACCAGCGCGACGACCGCGCCGACTGTCAGGAGGAGGCGTTTGGTCGAATTCAGCAGAGGCAGACGGATGCCCTCCACATCGGCGTAACGCCAGACCGCATAGGCCAACACAATTACACCCAGGGCGAGGTAAGTGTAAAAGTCCCAGGTGTTGGTCGGCTTGAGGGCGCCAATGACCAGGCCAGCCAGGAAAAACCCCAAGAAAGCATCCATGCGGCTCTTCCACCTGGCTCTCGCCATTAGCACCGACAGCACCCAGGCAATCACAAGCACCGTCAGCGAAAAAGCGATCATGTGGGCATGCAGGTCAGACCAAAGGAAAGTGAAAAGTGGAAATTCGGTGATCGGGCTACCGGAGCCGTCTGGCAGGGCGCGGCTGGGCGTCATCATCCACTCGCGGTTTGTTAGAGGAAGAACCGGACCGCTCAGGGATAAAAAGAAACCTTTTATCGTCCACCAGAGGCGGGCAAGGAGGTTGGCTTTATCAACCGGCAGCACTCCCGGCGCAATGATGCAATCATGGACGCTGTAATCTCCAAGCTGCGCGCTGGGAGCAGCCAGGCACATGAAGCTTCGGTAGAACAGACGGACTGTGCCAAGATTGCCGAGCAGGGTCAGCGTAATCGCAGCGGCAATTCCCCCAAGAAAGGCTCTCTGCCTGAAAAACGACTTCCAAGTTAGCCTGGCTGCCACCTGTCCATTTGCCAGCAAGTTCCACACCACCGAGAACGCCCCCAGCGCCAGGCAGGCGAAAAGCGTAGGCAGGATGAAATTGTACGCAATCGAAGGGACGATGCCCAGCAGTTTGACCGGCGTGCCAACGATTACGTACCCGTAATAGTAATAGTTGATATAACCACCCGCAAACCAGGGGTCATAAGGTGGAAAAGATGTGCTCTTCAGGATGGCGTTGAAATAAGAGAAATCCATCGGACGCTCGCCGCCGTCCGGGTCATGCCAGAGGTCGGGGTTGCCAAGGCGGATGAACAAATCCAAAAGGAAGAAGGCCAGGAAGATAAGCTCCACCATCAAGAAATATTTCCAGCGCTCCTGGAATTCTTGCTTCAGCTCCTCGCGTTGACGCCAGGCCTGCCACCCACCAATCAGCGCTACCAACCCCAGAGCGACTCCGATGGTCGCCTGGCTGTACGAGAGGCCGAGCGAGCCGGCCATCCAGGCGAACCAGGCCCACAGCAGCAAACCAACGACTCGCGCCAGCGGGTAGCCCCTGTCGTTCAGGCCCGGTAAGGCCGCCCGCACGATGGGATAGGCCAACAATCCCAGAGCGAGAATGGTGACATACCACATCACCAACCCGATGAACGGGTAGCGGTTCTGCAAATCCTTGTAACTGAACAGTTCCGACCAGGTGCCACCTGCCTGCTGGTCAGCCAGGCGTTCGGAGGACAGCATCAGGTTTTTGTAGGTGCTGGCCTGCTTGGGCGTCAGATGGACAACGTGGGTCAGGTCCACCGTGCCGAGGATGGCCTGGATGTGCATTGGGTCGTAATCCGGTCGCTTTTGGAAGATGAGCACCTTGGAGTGGTCATACACGGTGAAGGCTTCCTCAGCAAACTGGTCGTTGATGGTCAACGGGCCGAGGGTCGGGAACGATTCGAAGACAGCGACCAGATCAAAGCCCAGGTTCCCCGCGAACATACCCGGCTTGGCCACGTTATAGCACCAGATGACATCCTTTTCCGGCGGACAACCGATCAGCTCACGATAATAAGTTGTGGTCAGTGGGTAACGCTCCGGGATTCGGGTGACGCTCGCCCACTGGCGGTTGGAAGAGAGGAAGATGTAATCGGCCTGATCGAGCGTGGTCTGGAAGCGCACCAGCTTATCGGTGTTGTCGTCCCAGTAAATCTCGAGGTTCAGATTGCCGTTGTAGATGCCACCGTAGGCATCGTATCCATCCAGGCGGAAGGGTAAGCCCATGTCCCATTCGGTCTCGTTGGCCGGCGCGGCTCCGCTCAAGGCCAGCGCCCCGCCGGTCGTTGCCAGGCGTAAGAAGTAGGTTTGACCTTTATTTACTAAAACGGGTTGGTCGAGAGACAGGGTGTAAGCCTCGCCGCGCAGATCCTTCTGCGGGGCGAAATCCGATGTGAGCGCGGCGCTGCCAAGCACCTGATCTGGCTGTGGCTCCGGCGCGGTGGCGACGACCAAGCTCAAGGTCTGGGAAGCAGTCGGCGTGATAACGTTCACGGCGCGGCCAAACGTAACGCCTGCAAGCATCCCATCAATGTTTGCGACGAAAGAAGTGGAATAAGGCTGGTCTGGGCTGACGAGGCATTGCGGCAGCGCATTGATGAGTTGGTTCACCTGCCCGCTCACGGTTTGGAGTGACAGGCTGATTGGGCCGCACATGTCCACCTGGCCGGCCGGATCAACCAACTGAACCTGGAGATAATATACCTGTTGGGCGATCAGGAATAACGACGGATCGAGGGACAGGGCCTGCGCGGTCGAAGCCGCCGACCCGAGCGGAAGGGCCACAAATGCGGACGCGGCCAGCGGTTGCGGCTCTTCTGGCGCCTGGCGGATGGTCAGCAGCAGGTTGGCCGTCTGCGCCTGCGAGCTGACCACGACATGCGGCAGATAGACCTGGCTCAGGATGCCGTCAACCTGGGCGATAAAGCCCGTACTATAGGGCGTGCCGGCTTGAAGGCTGTAAACATACGGAAAGGACAATGGTTGCTGATAGGTCGTCCCATCAGCAGTCTGGATGCGCAAGTTGATCGGGCCGGGGACGTTTTGATAGATCCAACGTGAAGCCGCGATGCGAGTCTCCGTGCGCGTGTAGATGCGCGTAAAGGCGAAGGCCCAGGCAGCGGTCGCGAGGAGGACGAGTGCGCCCAAGATACATAGTGCGTAATGCGTAAAATGTAATACGTTTTTCGTCTTGCGCAACGGCTGCAAAACGACCCACGCCGCCATCATCGCCAGCAGCGGATAGATCGGCAACTGGTAGCGCATGGTGGGATTGAATTGCAATGATTGCCAGACAAAGTAGAGCGCGGTCCAGCCCCATAGCAGCAGATGCTGGCTCCCTTCACCTTTCAATATGAGCCAGCCCATCCACAGGAATCCAACCCAGGCCAGGATACCCAGCGGCAAGCCCAGCCCCCAGACGGTTAAATTCTCGAAGGAAAACAGGTGCGAACGGCGCGCCCATTGGAGCGCAAAGGGCACGTCCGCATCACCGCTCGCCTGGGTGCGCTGCTCCTTGATGTTGGCGATCCACTTTTCATTCGGCGTCACGCCAAAGAAACCAGGGCCGCTGAAGGCATAGGGCTGGAAGATACGGAAGGAGATGATACTAGCTAATGCCCCGACGACAAGGAAAATGATGATTCTTTCGAGAGATAAGTGACAAGTGATCATTGACCAGTGATCAGTGGAGGCTCGCGACTGATTACTGCTCACTGATGACCGATCACTTTTCGCACCGAAGGCGCGCACCGCAAAAGCGGCCGGCAGCACAATCGCCATCACCGCCGCATTGAGCTTGGAGCCTACCGCCATGCCCAGGGCGAGACCGAAGCCGAGGCTGAGCCAGAGGAGCGGTTCTCGAACAAAACGTAAAACTTGGAACGTGAAGCGCACTGCCGCACCGCCGGACGATGCCCCACCGGGGTGGTTCGCGAAATCGTCTGGTTGAGAATCTAAAACCGGATCAATCTGGCTGGCCGCGCTCGAGTCGGCTTCAGCCGACTTCGTATCCATAGCCAAGGGATTCCTCCCCTGGCGGCCTGCGCCGTAAGCAATTTCTACGGCAAAATAAATCGCCAAAAACATGAAGAAATTGGTGAACGTATCCACCGTGAAATAATGCGATTGTTGGATCTGCAGCACCGCCAGCGACGAGAACGCCGCAGCCAGCAGCGCGACGCGCCGCCCGTAAAGCCGATCCACGAGCAAGTACAGGAAAAAGATCGAGCCAAGATCGGCCAGCGCCGAGAGCGCTCGCCCGACCAGATTCACCTGGTCGTAACCGGTCTGGCCGACCCACTCGGCAACGTAGCGGACGATAATGATGGGCAGCGTCCCATAGACGAAGTAGGAGAAACCGCGGTTGTGCGGGTTGAGAGGCGAGGTCGCCGTGTTGAAGTAATCCGAGAGGCCGAGCCAACGTTTTTGATCAGGCGGACAGACATCCACGGATATATTCGGGTCGGCGCATTTCTTGACCTGGAGACTGGTCTCGACCATCGTCAGGAAGCGCTCATCCGGGTGCGGATGCTGGTCCTCGTCCCAATCTATGCCCACCAGGCGGAAATATGCGCCCGCCAGCAGGACGACGATCAGGAGCAAGTCATATACCCAAACCCATTTACGATCGTTGTGTGAAGCCAGTAATGGTTTATTCTCCATAAAGACCTTTACTCTTTGCGCTTGTTATTCTGCAATTATTGTGGAGGCACAAAGAAGATCAGGAAATTCTTCCCTTCCATTCCCGTGGCCGACTTATACAAACTGAAGACGCCTTTCGGGTAAAGCTGCTTCAGCGCATCCATCGAATTCGTGTCTTGAGGGTTAATGATGAATAGCTTTGCACCGGTCACGGGAACCGTCTTCCCCAAGTCCTGAGTCCAAACGGCAAAGTCCCGATTCGGGATGCCCGCCCAGACTCCCGGTAGGCGCGTGTCTACCCAGAAGGGGTACGGCACGATCCAGGTGTTATCCGTCGAGCCGTGCGCAGCACCTACTCGGTAGGTCTGGCCGAATTGCTTGATGACCGCACCCATCTCGGATGTATTCCACGCCCCAGCCCGATATTGCTCGCTGTATTGGCGGAAGACCAGATCGTAATTCTGGGTGACTGACCAAAGTAATATAACGCCTGTCACCAGCCAGGTCAGCGTCACCCCGGCGCGACGAGACTTACCGGACCCTGAACCTGTTAGCAAACCATCCAGCGCCAGCGCCACGATGAGGAAGACCGGCACTAGCGCGCCTGCGGCGCGGTTGAGGGCTGGATTCTCTTTCGGGAACGCCAGGGAAAGGATCGAGGGCAGCATTAGCAGCGGAACAGAGAGCAGCAGGAACAGGTCCAGCCAGTGACGCTGGCGCAAGTAACGTACCAGGAGCAGGATGCAACCGATCAGGAACAGCGCTCCGGAGACCACGTCTAACGCCGGGCGATGAGGCACCGAATGCACCCAGATCTCGCCATCGTCCCAGTTCAGCATCCGCAGCGCGTTCCATGAATTGGAGAAAAATACCTGCAAGGCTGGGCCAGGCAACGGATTCTCAATATCGCCCAGCCGGGAAAAGGTACGGTTATTAAAGGCCTGTGGGTTTTCCAACATATAACGCAAGAGCGGCAGGAAGACAAACAACGATACCAGCGCCAGCAAGCTCAAACAGATGACGGCCCGCCTGCGTGAGCCTTTCGACTGCACGTGCAGCAAATACAACCCGACCGCGATCACCACCACGAACGGCACGATGCGGAAGGGACTGTAACCGTGCAGCCCAAGGCCCAGGAAGAGGCCGGAGAGGATGAAATCGTTGCGCTTCGAGGTTCGCAGGCCGCGCAGGAGGTAGTAAAGCGTCGGCGCGACGAAGAGGGGATAGAGCGGGAAGCGCAGCCCAGCGCGGCTGATGACGTTCGGCCAGTAGGCAATGCCCGCGAAGAACACCGCCAGAAAACCGACGCGCCGGTTGCCGATCTCTTTGCCGAGCAGGTACATGTAGGGCAGCGTCGCCAACCCACACAGCACGGTGCCAATCTTCAAGCTCAGGAACGAAAGCCCCGTGCTGAAAATCCAGGCGACCATCACCGTCAGGTACATCTGGAAGCCCTCTCGGCCGGTGTTGCGCGGGAAGAAAATGTGCGTCTGGCCCTGGGTGATGTCGTATACGTCCAGGATCTTTTCGGCGTGGTCGCTGAACGGTTCCGCGGGGATTTGATTGAGTTGAAAGACGCGAAAAAAGACCACGACAGCAGCCACAGCCAACATGAGCAACGTCCAGCGCGTGACCCGGATCTGCCAGGTTTTCCGCGCCAAGAAAGTCCACAGACATTTCCAGAACGGTTCGACTCCTGGGTCGCGCTGCCACAAAGACCAGACCAGCAGGATCAACGCCAGCGCCCATAGCGTCACGTTGAAAGGTGTGAACAGGTTGCCGCCGAGAGCCAGAAATGCTACCAGTGCCAGCAGGAACGCGGCGAAGAAAGTAATCCGACCAATCTTGAACGTGTCTTTATGAGATTCGGAGAGAGGCTGCGTCGCGAGGGTCCATTCACCGCGCCAGTAAGCCCAGATGAGCAAAGCTGCCGCCGCGAAAACTAGCGCAAGGCCCAAACCAAGCGAGCGGCTGCCCGGCTCGAAGGCGCGCTGCCCGCCGAGGGCCACGGCGAGGGCTAGCAGGGAACGCCAGGGGATTGCGAGTTGCGGGTTATGGGTTGCGGGGGGCTGGGTAGGGGCTACAGGCGCAGGAGCGGTTTCCACCCCCTCGCCAGAATCACCCATTCTAGGCATGGGTATGACGACTTTTTCACCGCGCCACCAGAATTTCAACTTCGATTTTACGAAATCTAAAACACTCGGTTCTTCCATGTTCGCATCCATTACGGTTTTACAAGTTACCCTTCGGCAAGCTCACCTGTACCTGCCCTGCCCCGGACGGGACAGGACGGGGCAGGACGGGGCAGGACGGTGCGGCACTGGCGCAGGTAGGGCAAGCTGTTTTACGTGCAATCACTATCATACTCTCCCCCCATTTTAACGGTAAAAAGACGAAACCGGTCATGGCCTGAAAGCCGCCAAGGGAACCGAAGGATAGTTTTTGTAACCATAGTGGCACGAATTTGATATAGGGCACATCCCAGAAGCCATCGGCAAAGACGAGCTGCGGACTGAAGTCCGCGTTCCGGATCAACGCCAGCCATTCGGCGGGCGGCTTGAGCGAGATATGTGTTGGGTCCTGGTAGCCGATCCAATGCTTGCCTTTCCAGAGCTTGAGCAGGGAATCCAGGTTGGGGGTCGAAAGAATCAACACGCCCTGAGGGGCAGTGACACGGCCAAGTTCGGCGATGGCCTTCTCCGGCTGCGGCAGGTGTTCGACGATATGCTTACTGATGACGACGCCGAATGACTCGTCAGCAAACGGAAGTTTCTCCGCGTTGGAAAGAACATGCAACGTGCAACCTGCAACCTGCAACGATTGCTTGAGCGCCCAGGGATTCACGTCCGCGGCAAAGGTCTCGAAATGACCTTCCAACTGGCCGACGAGATGACCGAGTCCGCTGCCGATTTCGAGCAAACGCGCGCCGCGTTTGCCATATCGTCGCGCCAGGATGGTATAGAAGCGGTTCGACCACCAGTACTGGCTGTATCTGGCAAACGAGACATCTTTGTAAGTGTTGGTGCTGAAATAGGATGCGTCGAAAGGCATAGGCGTAATTCGCCGAAGGCCTACTCGGTAAAACGTAAAACGCAACGATTACGTTTGGCGCATTATGGCAGCTTTAGGCTGCCATTACGTTTTACCTTTACGAGCGATGTAAAAAGTAAACGTACCATCCTCAACCGGCTTAGCCGAAGCATATTGCCGCACCAAGTGCTCGGTCAGCCACAAATTCCACTTTGTCGGGGCGACAATCCATTTACCGGTGAGTTTCTTCGCCACCAGCGACGGGAGGCCGAAATAATGTCCCCATTCTAACACGCGCATGGCGGATGGTGAAAAGTAGTGCCACCACTTCTCCAACAGGAAGCCGACCCGCTCCAGTCGCTCCTGCCAGACCTCAGGCCCGTCAGCGTGCTGGACGCGCGAGATGCGCCGGAACCAATCCATGTACCCCTTCCCCAACAGGCGGGAGATAGATAACTCGGAGAGATAGCGCGGATTTGGAACACAATAATAAAATGGCGCGCCAGGTTTCAACACGCGGGCGGTCTCAGCCAGCACCTGCTCCACATGCGGAATGTGCTCCAGCACCGAGTTGCTGAACGCCGAGGCGAAATAGCCATCCGGGAAAGGCATCGCCGCGCCATCCGCTTCGATCAGCAGGCGATACATCCCTCGCCGCCCAGCCTCGTGGATGGGGCCATGCCAGGGGTCTAGGCCGACCTCGATCTTGCTCTCGAAAGTTAGCGAGGCAAAGTGGCCGTCGCCGCAGCCCACGTCCAGGGTTGGGGACGGGAGGTCGAGGGTCTGGTAGAAGGTCGCCTCCACAGCGCGGACGAGGGCGCGGAAGTAGGGCAAGTCAAGCAGGTGGAGGTAGAGAAAATCCTTGTCGTTCATGCTATAATGATAGCACTTTTACGAAAAGTGATAGCAGGAGAAGTTTTATGATCCGTACAATGGTTCAACTGACAGAAGAACAACTAAGAGCGTTGAAAGAAATGGCGAAGACGCGCAAAACTTCGGTAGCGAAATTGGTGCGCGAGAGCGTGACGCAGTATGTGGTGACGACCAATAAAGAGGTCGAGCGCGAAGAGAAACGGCGTAGGGCATTGGAGTTTATAAAATATATTGAAGAGCATCCGGAAGAGTTCCGCGACATCGAAGGCAAGACCGATGTTTCCATCAACCACGACGAATACTTTGTCCAGGCAATTGTAGATGATCTTCGTTGATACTTCTGCCTTCCTGGCAATTCTTTCCACGGGCGATATTAATCACCAGGGCGCATCGCTATGTTGGAGAAATCTTATGGAAGAGGACCAGACGCCGTTTACCAACAATTATGTTATTGTCGAGAGCATAGCACTCATTCAAAAAAGACTCGGCCTCGAAAAAGTTCGTGATTTTCAGACAAAAATCCTGGCACTTCTGCAAATTGAGTGGGTTGACGAGGCGCAGCATATTTCAGCAATCGAAACTGTGCTTCAGGCCAACCGGCGAAAATTAAGTCTGATAGATTGTTCTGCCTTCCAAACAATAAACAGTCTGGGGATAAACACCGTCTTCACCTTTGATCCGCACTTCGCCGAGCGGGGGTTCAACGTCATCCCGTAGTGCGAAATTAATTTCGCACTACATCAACTTCTCGAACAACTTCTCATACGCCGCTGCGACCGAGTCCGGGTCGTAGAGTTTAGCCAGCGCTGCTGTATCGCAGCGATATTTTTCTTTTTCGGCAAAGATCTCCAGCAGCGCACCCGCCAGCGCGGGCGGGTCGCCAACCGGCACCACCTTGCCCATGTTGTGCATCTGCACCGGACGCCGCACACCCGGCAGCGCCGAGGCCACGCATGGGACGTTGTTCATCATGGCTTCGATTTGCACCAGCCCAAAAGCCTCGGTCGAATTTAGCGAGGGGATGACCAGCACATCCATGTTGGGATAAAAAGCCGCGAGTTGGAGTTGGCTGAGATTGCCGAGGAATTTCCAATAGCCCCCCTCTTCATATTCTTTGATGCGCGGCATCAGCCGGTCGGCGTAAGCCTGCTCGCCGAGCACGTTCTGATATTGACCGGCAAACAGCACCTGCGCCTTTGGGTATTTCTCCAGCACGGCAGGCAGAGCGTCGAGCAAGACCTCCACGCCCTTTTCGGCGGCGAAGCGTGTCACCATCCCGATGACAGGGTGCCGTTGGCTGGTAAGATGCACCGCGGCAAAGGCCTCAACCGCGCCAGGCGTAGGCGGCGGTAGTTCTACCGGAGGCAGGATAGGGGTCAGCTTGTGACGGTAACGCGAGAGGTAAGAAGAATTGTCAGCGTAATCCTGGGTGTATGTCACGATGTGATCCGCCAAAATACCCGCCATGTTGTTCTGGAATTTGACGACCAGATTGACGAAGCGGTTGAAGAGGCCAGGCGGAAGAAGCAGGTCACAATGATAAGTCAGCACGGAGGGCTTGCTGAAGAGACGGGCGCGCAAGGCCACGCCAGGCGCATCGAACTGCGGCAGGTGGAGCTGGATCACATCGTGCTCCCAGACCAGTTTCGTGGCGACCAGGCCAAAGGTCGGGGCCAGCACGCCCTTGCTCACGCGGACAGCCACCGGCACTCGTATCACGTGCACACCATCCATCATTTCATCGCGCGGCAGGGACTTGTCGTACTGTGTAGTCAACACGGTGACCTGTTGTCCGCGCCGGGCAAAGGCGCGCCCCAGCCGTTCGGCGTAGATGGTCAAGCCGGAAGTGTGGGGACGGTAGTAAGTGAGGACGGTCAGGATTTTCATTGCACGACTCTAAAAAACAGGTTTAATCTTGGCACAAACCATCCAATCTGGGTTCACGAAAGATCGGGGTGCGGCTGATCTCCCCCACGCGGCCATCCGGGGTTACGTTCAAGTCAACGGCGTAATAGTAATGCGGCCCGCAGCCGAAGAACTGGTAATCGAAAACATGGACCATATACCCGTCGCCGGTGGTCTCCACGTAGGTGTCTTCCAATGTGCGCACCTCGTAACGATATCTCAGGTTGAACTTCAGATCATACATCGTGTACACATCCGCAAGCGCAAGCCCAAAACTCAGGGCCTCATTAGGCGAGTCGACCGGGGCAAAAACCGCCCTGAATTCGTCGGGGTTCTTGATCAGTCGGAACTCATCATCCACAAAAATGACATAGCGCACCAGCATCGGCATCGGCCCGCCAACGTTGTAGAAATATTCACTCGCTGGAGTATTATGCGGGTCGGCAACATCGGGACGCCACATGGGCACATAGGTGCAGATCGCCATGGGATAGGCCGGACTCAGCCCACCGAACTGATCCGGAGCCTCAGCGATCCGGTCACAACCCAGGGCATATAAAACACTGTCTTCCTGGCAAAGGCGAGTATAACCACTCTCATTCAACGGACAGCCAGAATCTTCGAACGGTGTAAAATCGACTTTCAGGTCAGGGGCAGGATGGTTGATAATTTTTGGCGGTATGCACCCGGTAAGAATGCACCCTGTACATAGGAACACCATCCCTAGAGAGAACCAGATTGCCTTTTTCATCCCTTCCTCCTTTCAAACAAAACAACGGAAACAGACTCAGGCGTGGTGATCGGCGCAATCGCAGAACTGTCCGTGGTTGTCGCATTCGACACATTCCAGTTGCAGCGTGGCGTGCCGGACCTCGTGCCTGTCCGCCAGCATTTGGTCGACTGCCGCCTGGACCTTCGCCCCAACGCTGACGGTGACATCCTCCGTGACGATATGCGCCGAAAGATAACGCAATTGGCTGGTGATACTCCAGACGTGCAGGTCATGGATGCCGCGCACGCCTTCGACAGCCAGTATGTCACGCCGGAGCGCGTCCATGTCAATATCGGCGGGAGTGGATTCCATCAGGATTTCCAGCGACTCGCGCAGGATGCCCCAGGCGTTCCACAAGATGAGAATGCCGATGAGCACGCTGACCAGCGGGTCGAGCCAGTTCAGGCCGGTGAAGCGGATGACGATCCCGGCGATTACCGCCCCGACGGTGGACAGCACATCGCCTATCAGATGTAAAAACGCGGACTTGAGATTCAGATCATGTTCCGCCCCGCGCCGGACGAGCAGCGCCGTGACCAAGTTGACAGCCACCGCCGCCGCGCCGACGCCGATAAGGATGTCCGCCTGCACTTCCAGCGGGGCGACGAAGCGCTTGTAGGCTTCGTAGAAAATGCCCAGGCCTATGAGCGCCAGGGTGGTCGAGTTGACCAGCGCCACCAGGATGCCGGCGCGGTGGTAGCCATAAGTCTTCCCGGCGTGGGCCGGTTTGGTTGTGATCCACAGCGCCCACCAGGTCAGCGCCAGGGCCAGCACGTCGGTAAAGTTGTGCGCCGCGTCGGTCAGCAGGGCCAGGGAGTTGGCAAAAATCCCAGCGAGGATTTCGACGACAACGAAAGCAAGGGTGATGCCGAGCGAGAGCGCCAGCCGGCGGAAGGTGGAACGGGTAAGGTTGGTGAGGTGTTCGTGGATCATGGTCAGGACGGAGCGATTATAACCCACCAGTTCGCCCCCGGCTTTGCGGATGTTGATATTGCTGTAGCTAAATGGCGTTTATCGATTTATCAATGACAATTCCGTGACCCGGGCAAGCGGCCAGACAGTGATTCGTTCACTTACAAGATATTCGTGCTGACCCGGGTATAGCACCCATAGGTGTTCCAGGTCCAAGGTCTGCAAAGCCGTGCGCATAGAAGGCATCAATCTGGGAGCCTCGTTGAATTTGACTTCCACACCATAGCGCTTTCCCGAATGGAGAAAAACCAGGTCGAGTTCTGCGCCGCCATACGTTGCCCAGTAATAGGCTTGGGAGGGTCGCAACGCCTGTAAGATTTGTTCGAGCGCAAATCCCTCCCAGGAAGCCCCCACCTTTGGATTTCCTAGCAACGTGTGCTGGTCACGAATATCCAGCAAACTATGCAAGAGGCCGGTATCGCGAAAATAAACTTTCGGGGCTTTGACCTGCCGCTTGCTGATATTCTCGTACCAGGGTTGGAGCTGCCGCACCATGAAGGTACTGGTCAGGATGTCCAGGTACGAGCGGACAGTTTTATCGGAAAATCCCATCGAGCGCGCCAGTTCGGCGGCGTTCCAGGTCTGTCCATGATAATGAGCCAGCATGGTCCAGAAACGGCGCATGGCTGCAGCCGGGATGCTGATGCCCAATTGAGGAATGTCGCGTTCCAGGAATGTACGGATAAACCCTTCCCGCCAGGCAAGACTATCCTCCTCACTCTCAGCCAGGAACGAGCGCGGGAACCCGCCGCGCACCCATAGTTGACGCCAGGTATCCGCGCCTGTTTCGGAAAGGGAAAAACCGGAGAGTTCCACGAACTCCACTCGCCCGGCCAGCGTCTCGGAAGCATTTTTGACCAACGCAGGCGAGGCACTGCCCAAAACGAGGAAACGTGCCTTGTTTTCGGGCTGGTCCACCAGAACACGCAGCACCTGGAAAAGTTCAGGCAAGGTTTGAATCTCATCCAGGATGACCAGTCCCTCCAGCGCGCCCAGGACGAGTTCGGGGTTTTGCAGGCGGCGCTGGTCGGGGAGTGACTCCAGGTCGAAGAAGGTGGCCGTCTTGTCTTCGATAAACTGCCGCGCCAGCGTGGTTTTGCCGCACTGACGCGGGCCAAGCAGGGCGGTCACAGGTGAGCGACAGGTGGCTGTTTCGAGCCGGTTGAGATAATCTTTTCGTAGAAGCATAAACCTATTATACAACGAAATTTCGGAGTTCAACTCCGAATTATTACGGTATTTTCTTGGAACAAATCCCTGTTCTCCCTAACCCACTCGAACAATCTCCCCACCCCCTCTTCCACCCCCACCTTCGGCTTCCATCCCAGTTCGCGCTCCGCCTTGCGAATATCGGCATAGAAAACGCGCTGGTCGCCGGGACGCCAATCGCCGCGCGCCACCGGGATAGGCTTGCCAAGCAGCTTTTCCAGCAGCGGGCTGAACTCCGCCCAAATGGACATGACGTTCTGCGGTCCGCCGCCAAGGTTATACACCTGCCCCTTGACCCTATCCGTGCGTTCGACCGCAGCATCGTAGGCGTCCAGCAAGTCATCTATATACAACACGTCGCGCACCTGTTTGCCATCCCCGTAAATGGTGATCGGACGTCCGGTCACGGCGGCGATGGTCATCCAAGCCACCCAGCCCTGGTCTTCGATACCGAATTGGCGCGGGCCATAGATGCAGCTCTGGCGGAAAACCACTGTCGGCAGGCCATACATGCGATGGTAATCGCGCACATACTGGTCGCCTGTCCCTTTTGAGCAGCCGTAAGGCGAGTGGAAATCAAGTGGCTGGGTCTCAGGGCAGCCGAAGGGTAGGTTCTCATATTCCCAGCGCGTCCCCTGCTCGACCACCGCCACGTCCCCCATCCCGCCATACACTTTGTTCGTCGAAGCATAGATTACCAGCGGCCTGCGCTCCGAGAGCCGCGCCGCTTCGACCACGTTGAACGTGCCGAAAGCATTGGCCTCGAAATCTTCTCTTGGATGTGTGACGGATGTCGTGACCGCGACCTGTCCCGCCAAATGGACGATGATCTCCGCCTCGCGGCTGGAGGTCGTCAAAAGGGCCGCGTCGCGCACGTCCCCGACGATGAGCCTGAACGCGTTTTCCCCGAACTTTTCCTGCAACCAGGCCAGGTTGCGTGACGCGCCGCCGCGGCTGAGATTATCGTAGACGGTCACCTTCTCGCCGCGCGCCAGCAGGCGGTGAACGTAGTTCGACCCAATAAAACCGGCTCCGCCGGTGATGAAATAATTCTTCACCATAGGTCTCCCAATCACTGAAAACTGCTCACTGATTACTATCCACTGGCTCTTCCTGCCTTCTGCGCAACTGGCGGTAGACACCCATCAGGGTCTCGCCTTCGGTAGAGAACGCGTACGTCCCCAGGATGCCATAAACCAAATAACTGAACAGGTGAGCGATCAAGGCCGTCGCCAGGGAGGTGGCCTGATCGCCTGTCACCAACGCCAGGGCGCCGCCCAAGGCGCCTTCATAAGTTCCGATCGCGCCAGGCAAGGACGGGATCGCGCCGCCGAAAGCCGCCGCTCCCAGCCCGAACATGGCCCACATCGGTTGGGCGTGCGGAAAGAAAGCCAGCAGTGCGAGATAAAACTGAAGGATGGCAATTGCCCAGTTGAGGGTCATCCAGAACAAGGCGCGGACGAAGAGCCAGCCATCCATCAAGATAGCCAAACCGGAGAACATGGACTCCAGGAAATTCCCGCCGCGCTTATGCAGCCCCGGCCAGCGTCTGCTGAGACGGTCGAACTGGCGCATCGCCCACTCGCGGTAACGGGCCAGGAAGTAGAGAGCGATCAGCCCCACGAGCATGACTCCCCCCACGATATAGGCGACCTGCTCTGCCCCGGCTGCGCCCACCACGAACGGCACCGCGCTGAGCAAGATGGCCGACGAAAATGCCAGGTCAAGGACTCGCTCGATGACGATGGTCGGCAGAACTTCCATGAAACCCAGGCCGGATTTGCGTCCCAGCAAGAAGGCGCGGCCGAACTCCCCCAATCGAAACGGGAGGAAGTTGTTCAAGAGGTAGCCTTCGCACAGGGTCAGGAAAACGTCCCGATAGGAGGCTCTCTCGCGCAGCAGCGTGCGCCAGACCAGGCCGCGCACGGCCAGCCAACCCATCGAAATCGCTAAAGAGGCCAGCAGCAGGCGATAATCTGCCGAGCGGATCGCCTCCGCCAGGCGGCGCAGGTCAACGAAGTATAAGATCGCAGCAATGACTGCCAGGCTGATGATCACGCCGGGCAGCCAGCGTCGGGCTGATTTCCAAAACTGAGATTGCATACAGTTCACCATTAAACCGCGAAGCCGCGAAGAACGCGAAGAGAGCTTTATAAATTTCCCTTCGCGGCCTTCGTTTCTTCGCGGTGAATCTTACTCCTCTTCTAATTTCAAAACCGCCATGAAGGCTTCCTGCGGGATTTCGACGTTGCCAACCATCTTGAGGCGCTTCTTGCCCTTTTTCTGCTTTTCCAGCAATTTCTTCTTGCGGGTGATGTCGCCGCCGTAGCACTTGGCGAGCACGTCCTTGCGCATGGCCTTGACGTTGGCCTTCGAGATGACGCGTCCGCCTGCCGAGGCCTGGATGGCCACGTCGAACAACTGGCGCGGGATGATCCCTTTCAGCTTGGTGATCAGGCGCTGGCCTTTATGGAAGGCTTCCTTCTGGTGGACGATGGCAGCCAGGGCATCCACCGGCTCGCCGTTGACCAGGATTTCCAGCTTTTGCAGCTTATCGGGCCGGTACTCGGCGAACTGGTAATCCAGCGAGGCGTAGCCGCGCGTGCGGGATTTTAGTTCGTCGAAAAAATCCACGATGATCTCGGAAAGCGGGATTTCATAGTTGAGCTGGACGCGGTGCGGGGCAGGATACTCCTGGCTCTTGTAGGCGCCGCGCCGCTTGGTGACCAGGTCCATGATCGGGCCGTAGTAGTCTGTCGGGGTGATGATCTCGATGTTCATCCACGGCTCGCGGACTTCGACGATCTCGGACTCGTCAGGCAATTCGGCGGGAGAGTTGATCAGCACCGTCGTCTCGTTCCGCAGCAGCACCTCGTAGGCTACCGTCGGGGCGGTGAAGACCATATCCAGATCGTACTCGCGTTCCAAGCGTTCCTGGATGATCTCCATGTGGAACAGGCCCAGGAAGCCGGCTCGGAAGCCGAAGCCGAGCGCCTGGGAAGTCTCCGGGGCGAAAACAAGCGAGGCGTCGTTGAGCTGGAGTTTATCCAGCGCGTCGCGCAGTTCGGGATAATCGTCCGCCTCGGCCGGATAGATGCCGGCGAAGACCATCGGCTTGGGGTGACGGTAACCAGGCCACGGGTCCGGCGCGGGGCGGGCCGCGCTGGTGACGGTATCCCCGACGCGGCAGTCGTGGACGGTCTTGAGTCCGGTGGCGATGTAGCCGACCTCTCCGGCCATCAACCCGGACACCGGCTTGAGTGTGGGCGCGAAGACCCCGATCTCGACCGGCTTGATATCCGACCTGGTCGCCATCAAGCGCAGGGTTTCGGTGGACGAAATGGCGCCTTCCATTACGCGCACATAGGCGATGACGCCCTTGTAGGAATCGTAATGGGAATCAAAGATGAGCGCACGCAGCGGGAGGCTCTCGTCGGCCTTGGGCGGCGGCACCTGGCGGACGATAGCCTCCAACACCTGGGGGACGTTCGTCCCGTCTTTGGCCGAGACGCGCAGCACCGATTCGAGCGGAACCCCGAGCAGGCTGGCAATATCTTCGGCCACTTCATCGGGACGGGCGGTGATGAGGTCAATCTTGTTGATGACGGGGATGATGGTAAGGTCGGCTTCCAGGGCAACATACAGGTTCGCCAGTGTCTGGGCTTCGATGCCCTGGGAGGCGTCCACCACCAACAACGCGCCCTCGCAGGCAGCCAGGGCGCGGCTGACCTCGTAACCAAAGTCCACGTGACCGGGGGTGTCAATCAGGTTGAGTTCGTATTCGCTGCCATCCTGCGCGGTGTAATTCATGCGCACGGCGGAAGCCTTGATGGTGACGCCCTTCTCGCGTTCCAGGTCCATCGTGTCGAGGATCTGCTCAGTAGTGTCGCGGTCTGGCACCGTGCCGGTCAGGTGCAGCAACCGGTCGGCCAGGGTGGACTTGCCGTGGTCAATGTGGGCGATGATGCAGAAGTTGCGAATGTGGGAGGGCATACTGCTTCTTGGAAATACCAGAGGGCTGGTAATAATTCCTTACTGGGAGGATAGTCGAGTTGGCCGGAAAGGCTGGCGCAGTACCCATAGGCGCGGGAAGTATAACCGATTTAGTTTTAATCACGAAGGGCAGGAAGGCTTGCCCTACCTGCGCAAGTGCCGCCCCGTCCTGGCCCGCCTGTGCTTGCGCTACACCGTCCTGCGTTCGGTGCAGGGCAGGCGCAAGCGGATGGGACAGGGGGTACAGGTGAGCCTGCCAAAGGGAGCACGAGGTTACAGAACTGAATTGACCAAATTCGCCAAATCCTCGATCGATTCCTGCCCTCGGCACAACCAAACAAAAAAACTCTACATCCCCCTTCCTCCCCAGAAGCGGACGCACACCAGCCCGCGCACCACGAAGCCTATTTCCTGCGCGAAAGCCAGTACATCGGTCAGCACGAGACGGTGCGCCGCCGGAACGCGGATAACGCCCCGGCCGTGTGCCAGTGTGACGGCAGTCGTGGTCGTCCAGATTTAAGTGGGCCCGGCTGGATTCGCCGCGTGCGCGACAACGGAGGCTCGTGGGAATATGCCGATCAAAGCGAAGCCAGTATAGAAGCCTGGGTAGTTCGAGACGATCACATATGCGTGGTCTGGATTGACGTTGTCATAACCTGAGACCTTCATTTCCTTCCCTACTATCGCGAAGAGGAACTTAACGAACCATTGCTTTAATGTCGGTAATCTCTCTTTATCAATATAGGAAATCAGAATCGCGAATGGGAGCGTCACAAAGACGAACAAGTGTGTGACGATGTACATTGATAACGTGAAAACGAAGATTCGAATGATCTTAAGCACTACTTCATCCTTATCACGCCGCCTAACGGATTGGCTCACCTGCTGCCGATTCTGGCTACACTACATGCCAGTAACGGCGCGTTGCACAAATGTCAATACAGCCATGATTAAAAACAGGAGGATTGCTGGAATGCTCCATCCGCGCCCGGCATTTGCCGCCACACCGAGCAGCCCGCCGGTACCCGCGAAGAACAAAACAACATAGCTGATCACCATCCATCTTACATTGCGGAAGTCAACCTTTAGTATGTAATCCAGCAATGCCTCCACGACTAACCATGCCAGCATACAACCAATTTGGACATAGTACAATGCGGGTCGCTCAAGTTGTGGGGCTTTCAGGAGTAGAAATATCATAGGGATTGCCAAGAGAAATTCGAAATAGCCAATCCAATGCCCGTATTGAGGCTGGCCTAGAAGCCTGAAAATAAATACAAGTATGGCCGAAACATAGAATGCGATGGCTACAATAGCACCCAGCAGATTCGTTTTTTCCGGCATGTGGTATCTCCTTTGATCTCACTTGCGAAGTAGTGCCGGTTCTAGCACGGCCAAGGGTATTATTTTTTTCTCTTTTTTCCTTATCTTTATCTTATCCCAGTACACATAGATCAAACTGGCCAGGAGTATCCAGAAGGAAATCGAAACGAGATACCCCCATGTCCGGTCGATGTCAAAGGCAATATGGATCAAACTATATAAAGCGATATATTCCAATACGATATAGGGAGCATGCGTGATCCACTTCCGCCTGAAATCGATCTTTAAAACCTTATCCAAAAGATACTCTACAAGGATGTAAAGAAAAACGAGACCGAAAGAAACCATGATCCCTGGTCTCTTTCCCTCGGTCAAGTAGCGGACAAAGACGACTGCGAAAGGGATCGTTAAAAGCAACCAGAGATTACCAAAAACCTTGGCCGGTTTAGCCCACCCGTTTTTGTAAGCAACGAAGATGCCTACAATCAGGAGGTTAAACACAATCGCAGTAAGAACAAAGACCAAATTATAGGCATTGATTCATGTAAACATAGTAAATCCTTTCTTGACAACCACATTAGTTTGCTGCTAGGGCAAGGGGAAACCAATAGAACATGATCGTAGCTAAGTACAAGAACACATACAGGCCAAAGATTCGCCAACGAATGGGGTTACGCCACTCAATATTTTGGATGTATTCAACCGTATAGTCGTAAATGGCCCAAACGAGATAGATAAAACCACTCAGCCACAGTGACCAGGTTTTACCACCCACCAGCAGGAACATGCTTACAGCAGCGGCGGGAACACTCAGTGCGTACACAATCGGTCCATAACGCATCGCCAGATCAAAGCGCTATTTTCGCAGCGCGAAATGGATGATCAGGATGATCTGGAATAGAAATGCGCTCACCACAAACAGGGTTTCGAGATTTTCTAAACCAAACATCCTATCACCTCCGATATCATAGTGATGCCATGTGGTCGGATTGATCTTTACGGCACCTTGAGTGAGGCGATGATCATCTCGCCCACGCGCTGGACTTTTCCGCTCAGGCTGTAGCCGGCCTCGCAGTGGCCGGTTGCGCTGAAGATGAACCCGAACTCCAAATCGCCGCGCGCAATGTTGGGCTGGTCCTCACCCTGGTGATACCAGATCGCGGTGACCTCTCCGGTGGGGCAAACCAGAAGCACGCGTGGCGCGGGCTGGCCGGCTACATCCAACGTTCCTTGGGGAATGAACTCGCCTTGACCCACACCGGTCGGCCAGAGCATCGCCTCTTCACCCACGCGCCGGAAGGTCATGCGGATGTTCTCTTTTTCAACGGTATATTTTGGGTGAAGGCTGAGTGCATGACCATTCATGAGCGGGTCGAAAGTGGTGATCTCTTCCACGATCCAATCTTCTGGGAGCATGATCGAGAAACCGTAGACCACGTGATTGTAAGTCCACCAACCCTGGTAATCGGCGGGGTCAATAGGCATCGGCGTGGGGATTTCCGTCGGAGAGGTGGTGGGTGTAGCCACTTCAATCGCCGGGGTGGAGGTGGGGCTGATCTGTCTGGCTGAGGCGCATTCCCCACGGTAGTAAGCCCATTCGTCACATTCGCTGCTATCCGGGAAGATGCACACACCGCTCTGGCTGCCATCGGCAGCAGTGCGGATCTCCAGTGTGTTCCCCTGCTGCTCGCAGTACACGGAAGCCGTATTGGGTATGTTCGCTTCCGGCGTTGGACTGATCCGCTGAGGATTGCAAGATGTAGAAAGCACAATACCCATCAGTATGAACAGAGTGAACAAGACTTTACGGTACATTTTGACCTCTTTTTGCTTAGAATTTTCGAGCTTAACAACCTATTTGAGATTCGAGAAAATGCCAAGGAAGATTGGGATATCCATGCCTGCGTGGAACAATATCGAGCCCCACACGCTGTCTGTTTTTTGCATGACATATCCCCAGGCCAGCGCCAGCGGGAAGAGGATGGCAAGGAATATGGCATTATTTGCAGTATAGGTCACCGACCCATGCAGGAGTGTGAATACAAAGGCGATCAGGAAATTCGAGATGAATTTCCTGAAGAATGGTTGCAGCTTGCGCAGGAACAATCCCCGGAACAAGAGTTCTTCCAGTGTGGCGTTTGCCAGGACAAAGATCAATAACCAGGGGATCCATGGGATGATCCTGGCCAGGCTCAGGTCTGTGGCGTTGAACAAGTTCGCCATGGGGATGGAGCCTGCTGCAGCGATGAAGAAAGCAATCAATCCGATGATGAGACCCAGTTTCAGCCTGCCCTTCTGGATGTAGATGGAGCCCAGGCTGCCACCGAATAACAGAGTAAGGGAGATGACCACAGATGAGACCACGGCGCATTCATTCAACTTCAAGAGAGCAAAACCGGTGGGAGTATCCCCGTTTACACCCAGGTGATCGATCAGATAGTGACCGAAAACCCAGTCCAGGGAAACCGCGATGGCTAGAATCAAAAGGCCAAGCAATACCTGCCAGTACTTTTCAAAGCGCTTACTCCTGCGCACCAGCAACACCGCCACCAGGAGAAGGACGATCAGACCGATCCTGCCCAAATAATCAGCGACCCTGCCAAGAAACGGCCTCCATGGGCTGAAAACGATCATGATCAACGATCCAATGGCTGCGAACAACAAGGCCAAAACGATACGCTCACCCCATTCTCTTGCCGAGAGTCGATTGCTTTTCATGGTTATTCTCCCTATGCTTGCATTGAATTGACAGTTGTCTTTCGTTGATTACGATAGCAGGAGTATTCCCAGGGCATACGGCAATAAGACCAGCAATGCGAGCAAGGGATGCCCTCGCCGCGTTGTGTTGCGACTGTCCCAACTAAAAAGATAGATGGCCAGTCCAAATGCCAAAACTCCGCTGATGAAGAGGACCAAGACAGAACCCCAGGGGGAGAAATCCGCCACTTTTCCCATCGCCAATCCATTGAAGGCGTTCATCGCTTGGGTGGCTGGCAGAAGCTGTGCAATCTTTCCAGCAATGTCAGGTAACATCTTATTTGGAATCATCAGGCCGCCCAACAACATGGATGGGACGAAAATAAGCTGTGACCATAGCACCGTCATGCGTGAACTGGGGGAGACCACTCCGATCAGGACGCTCAATCCCGCACAAGCAAACGCCATCGACCCAAAGATGATGGCATAGTTGAGCCAGTTTACGGGCAAGGGAGCGTCAAAGAGCAAAGGCGCAGTGGCTGTAATGAGCACTGACACGATGACCAGATGCAGAACGGTCGTCAAGGCTGGGATGCTCAGGATCGAGATGGAGGGAATGCCGTTGATCTTGTAGCTGCGGAACACGCCATTTTCACGAGCATTGACGAGCGGATCTGGTATCCCCAGCAATGTTGCCGACAAGATACCAAATACAACCATCGCCGGGATGATGTCTTCCCGGAAGGGCGGGTTGATCTCGGCCATGACGAATCCCATCATTAGGTAAAAACCCAAAGGGAATAGATAGTTCAACAATAGGGACGTTTTGTTACGGATACCTGTTCGAAACTCAAAAGTGAAGTGATGGATGAAAGCGTTCATGAGGCATCTCCTTTTCTTGTAATTTCAATGAAACGATCTTCCAGGGACGGCCGTTCCACACGCAGGTCGATCAGCATATCCCCCTGAGCCTCAATTTGGGCAATAAGGGCCGATAGCGTAGGCCCGATATCAGAGCTGAAGTAGATGTTGTAGTCATCTTTGAACGTGTGCTGGCTGACCGCTGAGAAGGTGATGTCAGAGACAGATAGACTGCCGTCTTGTGTTCGCACCGAAATCTTTGTCAGGCCAGCTCCGGTGGCCGTTATCTCCATTGGCGTGCCGATGCTCACGATCCTGCCTTGCAACAGGATGGCCACCCGGTCTGACATCTGTTCCGCTTCGGCCATGTCATGGGTTGCAAGGATGACCGTGGTGCCGCTGGTTTGAAGTTCTCGCATCATGCCATGTAACTCAGCTCGGGTCGCTACATCCAGTCCGGCGGTGGGTTCGTCCAGGAAGAGCACCTGGGGGTTGTGCGCTACCGCTAAAGCTAACACCAGCCGACGTTGCTGTCCTGCAGAGAGTTCGTAGAATTGGGCATTCCGTTTCTCGGCCAGGCCCAGCCGTTCCAGTAAATCGAAGCGGGGCGCCGCGTTGTGATAGGCGCAGAAGAATTTCATGGCTTCGTCCGGTGTGATACTGTCTGGCAAACCCGCCGATTGTAGTTGCACGCCGATCAGATTTCGGAGTTTGCGAGGCTCTTTAGCGGGGTCAATACCTGCCACTCGCAAGGAGCCACCGTTCGGGGTGCGCAGTCCTTCGAGGCATTCCAGGGTGCTGGTCTTTCCAGCACCATTCGGACCAAGCAGGCCAAAGATCTCGCCTTGTTTTACATCGAAACTGATACCGTTCACGGCAACAAAATCTGCATAAGTTTTGCGAAATTTTTTTATTTCGATTACCGGGTCTCTCATGGATTATTTTCTCCTTATCTGTTGAATTCACTGGCGCCAAATATTCATACGGGTTGATCTTTGATCCATTTCGAAATTTTTTTGCGCAATGTCCAACGGAATGGCTCACCTGCCGCCGACATGGCGAGCCGACAAAGCGTCAAGCCTATTTTTCTGGCAAAATGCGAGAGCATACCCACGCCGAAGGCGGTCAGGTGCAGCCGGTGTTAGCCCGCTCTTTTGTTTGTAGATAATTATTTATTGATATCCTCTCTCTATCTTGTTCAAGAATTTCTCCTATCATGAAAGTGTGTGAGTGTTTGTGGTTAAAGCCCCGGCTTTGCCCAGGAGCGGGAGGGTGAGCTTGCAGACCAGCATGCTGACGAGAGCCGCGGCTACAGGAGCGCCAACGCAAATGACACGGATAATCCATTCAGCAGAGGACGCTGTCCATGTGACATCGATAGTGATCAAATTGCCAAGAATATGATAGAGGATCCCCGGGACCAGGCTGCGGGTCTTGACAACCATGTAAGCCACCATGACACCCCAGGAAAATGTGCGGACCACCTGCAGTGCCATTGCTTCGTTAAGATCGGCGCCCACGAGCACCCTGGCCATGTGACCCAACCCGAAGATGGCGGCAGATATGAGTATGGCCGGCCATTCCTTGAATCTCTTCAGCAGCATGGCCAGGATGACTCCCCGAGTGCAGATCTCTTCGAAGATGCCCGAATCGAGAACTCCGAGCCATTTCCCGATCTGTGGCGAAATGAAGAAATCGGGGGTCAGGCGCCAGAACGCACCCAGCAAAGCATATATGCAGGCCATTAAGATGGCGTACGCTAGCAGACCAAGCAAAATGCCGCTTAGGACCGGGAAGCGGCTTTTCAGGCCGATGCTGGTCAGGTAATCCCGGAAGGGTTCGCCTCCGTTGGGGAGGCGGAACCAGAAGGGCACAATAACGAACCACAACAAGATGTTGAGCGTGATCCTGAGCAGGCCAGGCCGCGGGTCATAATCACTCACCCCAAACACCATATGGGGAACAGCCTCAACGAGGATAAAGATCACGACACAGATCAGGATGGCAAGGAAAGTGTGTTGATCCAGAGGTTTTCGAGTTGACATTTTTCACTCCTGTGTATATCGTAAGTGATATGTCCAGATTGATAAAGGTTGAGTAGCTTTGTGTTTCAAAAAACACCTCCTCGTTGACAGTGGCCTAAGATTCTGCAATAAGCGGGCTAACTAAAGATAGATTATTCCATCCTAAGGTGCTTGTCATCACCCATTTCAGGTGAAACACAAATCCCCCACCAATCAGGTGATGATCTACTCGAGCAGACCCAACTCCCTGGCCCACCTTACCGCTCCTCTGCCTCGTGGACATCGAATTTGCCGTATATGCTTTTGATGTACGTCAGCGCGGGGTTGGGCGCGGTTTGGGATGACACCGTTATTAGCCCGTCAGACCTCCTCATTTTTTAGGCTCGTTCAGCCATTTTGCTGCGAAAAAGCGCACCCACAAGATGAGCAGGAGTGCGGCAAGACCAAAGCTGAATATGCCTCCCAATGCATTTACCTGAACAGGTGCTCCGTGATAATAAGCGGTCAGTGGGGCTTGAAAAACATTGCTGAGCCAATGGATAATCATCGGCGGGAGAAGACTGCCGGACATGATGAAAAGGTATCCGTAAAACAAGCCAAATAAAAATGCCCACACCACCTGTCCCAGCGTGAGAACCAGTTCCTTACCGGCGAAAACAGAGAGAAAGTGCAGCGCCCCGAAAGCGATGGCGGAATAGATGATCGCCGTGCGCTGCGAATGTTTTTCCAAAAGCATGGTCAGAAAAACCCCGCGAAAAGCGACCTCTTCGAACATGGATAAGAATTGCGTTACCAAGAGTATGGATGTTGGTGGAAGAGCCAAAGAGAGGTTGAATACCTGGAGAACAAATGCCAGGGTTACGGGAAGCCCCTGGTACAAGCGGTAGAGAACGGAGAAGGATCCAAAGCAAAGGATAAGAATAAAAAGGCAGGAAAGCGTCAGTAAAAGCAACCGAAAGAAAGGCCGCGTTCTTGTCAAGCGGATATCGTCAAGATACTCCCTGAAAGTGCGCTTGCCCCTGGGAATACGAAGAAGAAAGGGCACTAAAACGTACGCCAGAATGTTACCCCCTGTGCCTATTATGGGGAACGTTGCTATGTTTGAAATGTAATCTAGCAGGGGAAGGTTGCCGCCGTAGAATACCAGTCCCACCAGGCTGTAACACACAGGCGCCATACCCAGCATCACCAGAAGTGCCCGCCATGGATGGTGTGTAAAACGAGATTCACCTTTTACAGCGCCGATGGATTTTTCTCCAGGCTTATTCGTATGATGACCGTCCATTTCGCTCCTTGTCAGGTTGTTTGTGGTTTTCATAGATATCAAGTGGTCGAGAAAGATACCTTCTGGGCCAAGCGTACGGTACATCTATCAAGGCTAGACGAGTGTCTTTGCTAAGCAAATGCCAAAAGGACTCATTGCGCGTCTAACTGCCTTGAGGAGAGGCGGCCGCCCGCCGCGCACGACGATAGCGGACCACAAAGCGGACCAGCAGCCAGCCCTGAAGCAGGACCAGGCTGATGACGATCCCCTTGAACAGGAGAGGGTTGACACCCATCATCACCGCGCTGACGAGCGGTTCGGGATCCGGACCGGTGAAGGTGTAGAGGATCTGGTCAAATATCACGGAAGACAGGATAAAGAAACCTGCAAACCAGGGGAAGCGCCGGATGTTCTTGCGGAGGTTCAACACGGTCAAAGCGATCAAGGAGATCAGTGTGGTGATGCCGCAGCCCATCAGGTTGGAGAATCCGATTTCCCTATCTGTTAATGTGAAAATATCGTGGGGTATCGCAGTTACTATTTCTCCCCCGATCCGAAATGGCACCAACCCCACGATCCAGAGGCCAGCTTCCATCCTTACGCTCAGGAATTGGACAATAACCTCGAACGTATCAAGGTGGGTTCCATGCCTGGCAAATACAAGCGCATCGACAAGGAGATGCCCTGTCCATTCGTGAGCCGCCACATAGCAGAAGAATGCTAGGTAAACCACGAGCAGGATGCCAAGGATCCGCAACAACAGCTTTCCGGCATTGACAAAACCTCTATTCAGAGAGCTCGAGAGTTTGATATTGGTTGTAGTCATAGGATCACCTCCGGATAGAATTTTCCGATCTGGAAAGGTATCTAACCAACTATAGGTTATTCCGTTTGAGGGCTCTTGTCATCACCTAAATTAGGGGAAACGAAAATCCCCGTCAAACAAGCGGGGATGGGAATCTGCCAAACAGGTGATATTTTACGCCAGCAGACCCAGCTCGCGCGCCCGTCTTACCGCTCCGCTGCGCCCGTGGACGCCCAATTTGCCGTAGATGTTCTTAATGTGCGTTCGGACAGTGTTGGCCGACACCACCAATAAATCGGCGATCTCTGGCGTGGAGAGATAGCTATTCAAGTTTTGCAGCACTTCCAGTTCGCGCTCGCTCAACGGCTCGATCAGCGCCTCGGTGACGAGGGCAGGTTCTGGTTTATGCTTGCGGCGGGATTCGAAGGCTGACAACAGTCGTTGAACGAATGCCGGGGCAATGGATCTCGCCTGAGCCAGCCGAAGCAATTTTTCCATCGCTGCCCCCTCACGTACAAAGGCAGTCACCTCGTTTTCGGATTCTGCCAGTTCGAGCGCCTGCTTTAATGAGCTCAACGCGGTACTATGATCCTTTTGCTGGAAATACGCCAGGGCTTTCAGGATCAACAGCCACGTATTTCGATAATGTCCATACTTGCTGGCATTCGCCTGCTCACGCTCCAACAGCACCAGCGCCTCGATCGACTGGCTTTGCTTAATAAGAACACGCGCAGTTAAAAGCGGTGAAGACTTGAAAACGGTCTCTTGTTTGCGGGCTACTTCCCGTTGGATCTCCACGGCATTCTGCGGATCGGAATCCAGATATATTTGCAGCTCCACATAATCAAGCGTCCGTAAATGCCAGGGTGGTCCCTTTTGGGCGATCTTCCGGGAGTCTTGGATTATCTTCCTGGCCTCCTCCGCCTGATTGGTAAAGGCCAGAGCATAGGCCAGGTATTGCGAGCACATCATTATGGTATCCACCTGTCCCCACACCTCGCTCAACGCCATTCCTTTACGGGCGATTTGGAGGGCTTTCTCAAATTCTCCCGCTTCCAACCATACACGGGACAATAACGCATAGACGCTGGCGGCTGTTGTCAGGGGGCGGGCGTTACGTCGCTGATACAACTCTACAATCTCGATCGCCTCTGCACAGACTATCTGTGCCTGATGAGATTTTCCCAATAAAATATAGACATAAGCCAGCCCTGATGCCGCTTGCATAACCACATGCGACTGTCCAGCCTGTTGCGCCAGCAGAAGGGCCTGCTCCAACACATCCGCCGCGCGCGGGTCATCAGCATTCTGGATCAAAGCATTTCCAAGGGTGGTCAGGTTCAACGCCCGTACAGCGATCTCTTCCGCCGGTAAAAGCCCGGCCGCTTTCTCGGCAAAAGCCACTGCTTCTTCGGATTGGTCACCATTTGTCCATGTCAGGTACGCCCGAACCGCGGCGATATGCCCCAATGCCTTTTCACGCTTGTCATCGGACAGCCCTTCCATATGCTGTTCCGCCAGAGATAAGATCGGGCCGGCTTTTTGATTCTGACCTGTATAAGCCAACCCCCAGGCATACGCCACTTCCAGCCATGGCAAGGAGGAACGCTGTTCGTCTGGGATCGCATCGATCTGCGCCAGGGTGGGAGCAATTTCAGCGTGTTCAACCAACGCCAGGACATTTTCCGAGACGATATTCGTTACCAGTTCCATATCCCCTGCAGCCAGACCATGATGCAGCGCCTCGGGCAGCATCCCCTGTGCTTCGTACCAGCGGCACGCCCGGCGGTGAAGTTCTGCTGCCAGCCCCGGATGAGTCTGTTCCAGCATCAGCTTGAGCAAATCCGAAAAAAGATGATGATAGCGATACCAGCCGCGTTCCTCGTCGAGCGGTACCAGGAACAGGTTGTCCCGCTCCAGGGTGTCGAGCATGCCCCGCGCGGTGCCCCCCGTTTCGAACACGGCATCACACAACGGGGCCGAGAGCCGCTCCAGCACTGACGTTTTAAGTAAAAACTCCCGTACCTCCGTCGCCTGGCGGTTGAGCACCTGTTCGAGCAGGTAATCGAAGACAAAACGATGGCTGCCCGTAAACGCAGCCACGAACGCCGCCGCATCCTCGCGCCCGCGTATGGAAATCGCCGCCATTTGCAACCCGGCGATCCAGCCCTCGGTGCGCTCGTTCAGCGAGGCCACATCGCCCTCCGTCAGTTGCACCTCAGCGAACTTTTTCAAGAACGCACCGGCCTCCTGTGTCGAAAAACGCAGGTTTTCCATACGCAGCTCGGCCAAATGACCAGACACGCGCATGCGCGCCAGTTCCAGCGGCGGGTCGGAACGGGTCAAAATAACAAGGTGCAGGCGCGGGGGCACGTGCTCGATCAAATACTCCAGTGCCGTATGTATTTCCTTGTTTTGGATGAGATGATAATCGTCCAGGATGAGCATTATCTCGCGCTTGAGAGGCATTAACCCCCGGATGAAATCCACCAGAACATGCTCCACCTGTGCCTGGTCCCCAAGCCCCGGCGGAATCTCGGTTGTGTCAATGAGCATACCCCCTTCTTCCAGGCAGGCGACCAGGTATTCCAGGAAGCGTCCTGGGTCGTTATCGGCTTCATCGAGCGACAGCCAGCCAAAAGAGACCCCCTTCTTGCGCGCTGACTGCACCCAGGTACTGACCAGCGTTGTTTTTCCCGCACCTGCCGGAGCAGATACCAGGGTCAGGCGATGAGAGAGTGCCTTGTCCAATTCTTCCAGCAACTGCGGGCGCGCCACAAACCCGGCTGGAATGGGCGGGGGGTAGAATTTGGTGGGTAGCAGCGTGGTCACATGGTGATTATATCCACAAGACCCTCGCTTTCCCAAACGACTCAGATGGTTTGGTTAGGAAACAGAATTTTTCAATCCCGTGGGAGAGGATTCACGGATACCAATCGGAGACCCTGATCGCGGATTTTCAATAATACACCGAACAACTCCGCCTGATCGTGCGGCATGCCGGTGAGTAGAGTCTCATCATCACCGGCGGTCAGCGTAAACGGCAAGAAATAGGTTGACCATTTCTCGTCCAAGATATCCTGCACGCGGATTTCGTAGGTAGTTTCCTCAGGCATAGCGGCCGACTTTATCTTTCCGGTGAACATTCTCCCGCCAATTCCAGCGGCAGGGTGATGGTGAGCGTGCATTGGTCATTGCCCCTCAGCAGGGTTTCAACGTGTTCAATTTTAACGGGCTGGCCTAAAATCCCTTCCCACAGCCGCCGGTACCAGCCTGCCCCACAAAAACAGAAGGTCGGGGAAAGTTTGGCAGGGATTTCATCGAGATAAGGGTGAACAAACGAGCAATGACAGTAGGCTTTGCGGCGTTCGACCGGCGTGGTCGCGTTTTCATAGCCTTCGGGGTTGAATGGATTCTTACGCATGTAGAGTACATTGCCATGTCGCACCGGTTTTTCATACCAGAAATGATCGCGATACATCTCGTGCAGGATGTCATCGAAAACGCCCCGCTTGTAGATGAGGCGCAGGTGGTCGATGCGTTCCTGCGGGAAAACATGGGCGCAATGCGAAACCACCTGGCACCTTTTCTCGTTGCCATCGGTCAAGGCATCCAGGCGCGCGATGGCGCCCTGGATCCAGGCTGTGTACTCAGCGAAGGATGACTCGGGGGTGATGGTTCCGATGCCTTGCATCAATTGCTTGCGGGCTTTCGCCCCCAGAACTTTTTCGGCACCTTCGGCGAACAGGCGATCCCATTCGTGCAGGATGACTTGCACCTCGGTAACATTATTCTGCGGCTCGGCGGGATCCAGCACCCGATAGATTTCGCGCCGGAACAGAGAGGTTGTCCAGGCGTGCGCGTCGAGGTAGTCATAGATCTTCATAACGCTCTCGCGGATAGTCTGGTGAGAGCCATGATGGAACATGGTCAGCGCCGGGGCAGCTTCGAGCGAGCGGGTGTGGACCTCGTCCGTTTCCACGGGGCGTGTCACCGGGTAGGCGGCTTCGATGAGAAATCCTTCTTTCACCGCCCCGCCGTGAAAGATGACCAGCGGATGGTTTTTATCCGCCGCTTCGCCGCAGATGGCATCCCCGCAGGCTTTTTGCAAGTGGTCAAAGAGCGGCGGAATCTGGTCGCGGGTATCAATGCGGGTCTTGATGAAGGCAATCTGGGCTGGTTCGAGTTTCTTGTAAATAATCGGGGAGTCGACCATTTCAAATTTCTCCACAAAAGATGAGCGCCATTACGCCACCGGTCGCCACCAGGGCGAAACCCACAAAACCGAGAAACAAACTGATTGGGAGCAACTGAACTACCATGAGCAAAGGAATGCTCATCCCGGCAAAGATCAATCCCACCGAAACGACCATGCAGCGGCGCGGTATGAGTTTTTCGATGAACTCATCGCGTTTATTGATAAAGGCGATGCGTGCGAGCGTAGGTTTGTAAGCTTGTGTCAGCGTAGCCATATTCACCTCCAAAACGAATACAGGTTACGCTCTTAGAATAACCGCGATTGGGGGAGAAATCATCACCCAATCTTGGTGATTGTTATTGTCGTTTTCTGTGGGGCTTATAGGTTGGAAATCAACTCATATATATGCCAGGTTGCCCTGCTCGCGTGCAAGCACCCTCTGTTGATCCAATGCATAGATTTCCTGGTTGCGCCGGACAAATTCCTGCTACTTAACGGATCAAAACTGCACGTGGCGCTCATTGCGTGTGGCAGCTTCTTCCATACTCAACGTGATGACTAGATATAATGGAATTCGCCGGATTTTCCGGCGAATTTTAGTGCCCCCAAGCAGACTCGAATCGCTGTTGTTGGCTTGAGAGGAGCACATCCCGGATAATAAAATAGCCAGGTACCTATACAGGCCTGTTACAAAATGCCAGTTAAGAAAATACTACATACCGCCTTTTTGTAGTATGTGGTATTCAGGTGGGCCCGGCTGGATTCGCCGCGTGCGCCCCCGAAGGGGGAACCAGCGACCAAGCGTATTCAGGTTCAATTCCAGTAGGGTAACATTTCATTCATTTTGTTTGTCTATAAGTATACATTTATGGGCTTAACTCAACCAATAAACTTCCTACGGAAGAAATATGATTGTGAACTTTAGGTAGACGTGCGGCTTACAGCGTAGGGTTCCCAACCTTCAGCCATGAAAAAGCCCCAGAATCTGCTGTACATTTCATTTTCTGCCTTTTTATATACCATCGTCTCGAAATTTTTTACGTTCCGGCTTTAAAAAGTTCGAGGCTGGTAATGACATACTCTTTGGCTTGATCGTCGAAATAACCGTATTGTATAACACTCCTAAATATTATTGGCAATTCAACCATTCGATGGGCTGGCTGCCAGCACTACCCAGTCCATAACCAAAGGGAAAGAGCGGAGCAGCACAACCGGTGAGATTAGCTGAGTTATTGATGTTGAGGGGTAACTGATCGTTTGAACGCGGCCAAGTGTACGGGAGTTTGCCGACGAATAGATAATCCCCAAACAATACGTCGGCCACGCCCGCCCCCTCCGAGCCCGGCAGCCAGGCCGCCACCCAGGCATCCGCGGTTTGGTACTGGTCAGTGATCACCAGCGGACGGCCAGACAGGATCACCACGATCAATTTATCCACTTTCGGGCGTAATGCGTTGATGACCAGCAGATCCACCTTGTAGAGTGTTAAATCGGCCCTATCCCCCAATCCTTCTGCATACGGCATCTCACCCACAATCGCAATACCCACCGGGGCCTTACCGCTGAAACTCGCAAAATGACCCGAGTTATTGTATAGCACTTGCGTATTGGGACCAACCAGCTCCTGGATCCCTTCCAAGATGGTTGTCCCTTCCAGGGTGTCTCTTTGCTCCCCCTGCCACTCCAGCGTCCAGCCGCCTGCCTGGACCCCGGTGCTGTTGATCCCGGCCACCAGGATGGTCGGGACATTTTTATCAATAGGAAGAGCATTATTGTCGTTCTTTAGCAGCACCAGCGACTCGCGTACCGCCTGGCGAGCCAGGGCTCTGTGCTCATCCGAGCCGACCGTCACGGCCAGGCTTGGATCACCATAAGGATTTTCGAACAAGCCCAGCATGAACTTGGCGCGCAGGATACGGCGCACCGCATCGTCAATGCGCTCTTGAGTAATATCGCCATTCATCACCGCCTGTTTCATGGTGTCGAAGAACATCTGATAATAATAGGGCACCATATTCATATCAATGCCCGCATTGATGGCAGTCACAACTGCCTTGTAGTAATCGGGATCCACCTGATTGATGCCGCCCCAGTCAGAGACGACAAAACCCTGGAAACCAAGTTCACCCTTGAGGACATCCGTCAGCAAATATCGCTGGGCATGCATCTTTACCCCATTCCAACTGCTGAAGGAGACCATCACACTCATGGCGCCCGAATTCACGGCCGCCTGATAAGGAGGCAGGAATAACCGGCGCAACGTCGCCTCATCCACATGCGTGTCGCCTTGGTCCAGCATATACTGATGGTACATGTACTGATGGATTGAGCCCCAGGCTGTGCCTCCATCTCCGATATAGTGTTTGGGGGTCGCCAAGGCATAAAGGGTTTGACCGTCACTGGAGCCGTATCCTTTGGGGACGGTTTGAAAACCCTGGATATAAGCCGAAGAGAGTTCGGTCACCAGGGCAGTATCCTCGCTGAAGCCTTCATACGTGCGGCCCCAGCGGATGTCCTGTGGAACGGCCACGCATGGCGCAAAGTTCCAGGGGATACCTGCGGCGCGCATCTCCTCGGCAGTCACCTGCC
>Ga0315279_10000947_pt1 | contig 51538 bp, 42 predicted proteins | sample YL17G06_20_MG_FD_203694 | JGI IMG/M metagenome (GOLD analysis project Ga0315279, IMG submission 203694) | Sediment microbial communities from Yellowstone Lake, YNP, Wyoming, USA - YL17G06_20 | ecosystem: Environmental > Aquatic > Freshwater > Lake > Sediment | place: USA: Wyoming | collected... | reverse complement strand
AAAAATAAAAAATTTGTGAAAAAAAACACAAGAAAGGCAAGAAACACAAGAAACACACGTGATCAACTTTTATATCCCCTTGTTTCTTTTCAGGTTAAGAAAATAAATAAAAAAATCAAAAAAATTCTTAGAAACACAAGAAAGGCAAGAAACACAAGAAACACGATATGAAAACTACGGATTTAAGTTGGTTCGGGAATTGTCACCTGGATCCCCCGCCAAAGGCGGGGGAGAATTCCCGCACGAACAAAGGATTTTTCGACAGTCCCCAAAGCCTGCGGCTACCAAGATCATAACTGAATTCATGAAACCTTTAAAATATCTTTCAAGAATTGACCGGTGTAAGAGCCTTCGGTTTTTGCCACCTCCTCTGGGGTGCCAAAGGCGATCACTCTTCCACCGTCATCTCCACCTTCGGGTCCCAAATCTATTATGTAATCAGCAGTCTTTATAACTTCCAGATTATGCTCGATGACCAAGACGGTGTTGCCCTTATCCACCAATTTGTTCAAAACCCCCAACAGCATCTTGATGTCCTCGAAATGAAGACCGGTGGTCGGCTCATCCAAAATATAAAAGGTTCTCCCGGTGGAGACTTTGGAAAGCTCGGTGGAGAGTTTAACTCTCTGCGCTTCTCCTCCGGATAGGGTGGTGGCTGGCTGTCCTAAATGAATATAGCCCAATCCCACATCTTTTAAGGTCTGAAGCTTTCTTTTGATCTTGGGGATATTTACAAAGAACTCGTAAGCCTCGTCCACAGTCATGTCCAAAACATCGGCAATATTTTTCCCCTTGAATTTTATCTCTAAAGTTTCCCGATTATATCTTTTCCCTTTACAAATCTCGCAAGGGACATATACATCCGGAAGAAAGTGCATCTCGATTTTGATGATTCCATCCCCCTCGCAGGCTTCGCATCTCCCTCCCCGGACATTAAAGCTGAACCGTCCCACTTTATATCCCCTGACCTTTGCCTCCCGGATCATAGCAAAAAGGTCTCGAATATAAGTGAAGACGCCGGTATAGGTGGCCGGATTTGATCTGGGGGTCCTTCCAATGGGGGATTGGTCTATGTTTATAACCTTGTCTATGTGCTGTAAACCCCGAACCTCCTGGTATTCTAAAGGGACGATCTTTGAGTCATAAAAATGATGAGCCAAAACCCGGAACAAAGTCTCATTTACTAAAGTTGACTTCCCTGATCCGGAGACGCCGGTTATGCAGATAAAAAGACCCAAAGGAAGATCGACTTTTATTTTTTTCAGATTGTTCCCTGAAGCTCCGGAGATGCTCAAGAAAGCTTGATTGTCATTTCTCCTTTTTGGGGGAATGGGGATGAAAAGTTTTCCTGAAAGATATTTTCCGGTTAAAGACTTTTGATTTCGGGCAATGGCTTGAGGAGTCCCGCAAGCCACCACCCAGCCTCCCTCTTTTCCGGCACCCGGTCCTAAATCTATCACATAATCTGCGGTCATGATCGTCTCGCGGTCGTGCTCAACCACCAAAACCGTATTCCCCAAATCCCTTAATCCTAAAAGGGTGTTCAAAAGTCTTTTGTTGTCCCTTTGATGAAGCCCCACTGATGGCTCATCCAGAATATATAGCACTCCTACCAATCGCGATCCTATCTGGGTGGCTAATCTTATCCTCTGTGCCTCCCCTCCGGAAAGGGAGGAAGTGGGCCTTTCTAAAGTGAGATAATCCAAACCCACAGCCATCATAAACCCCAGCCTCTCGTTTATCTCTTTTAGAATCTGCTTGGCTATCTGGTGCTCTCTTTGGGAAAGCTTGAGTTTAGAAAAGAAATTTTTGGTTTGTTTCACCGATAGTTTGGTCAATTCGGCGATATTCAGATCTCCCACCTTTACAGATAGACTCTCTTTTTTCAATCTGGTCCCATTGCACTCCGGGCAGGGCAATACCCGCATGAACTTTTCTATCCACTCCCTTATTGCCTCTGATTGAGTTTGTCGGTAACGCCTTTCTAAATTGGGGATCACCCCTTCAAAGGTACCCAAATATTCCCCTTTTCCCTCTGAGTTCTCCCAGCGAAATTTCAGCTCCTTATGTCCGGTGCCATGAAGGAGCACCTCTTTCACTTCGGTTTTTAGTTTTTCAAAAGGAACATATAAGCTAAACTGATAATGATCAGCTAAGCTCTTTAGCTGATGGTAATACCAGCTTCCGATTGGATTTCCCCAGGGTGCGACAGCGCCATGGGCTATAGAGATGGTTGGGTTGGACACCACCAAATCGGGATCGATCTCCATCTTTGTCCCTAAACCACTGCAGGTGGGGCAGGCGCCAAATGGACTATTGAAAGAAAACATTCGGGGGGCAAGCTCCTCGTAACTTATCCCGCAATGAACACAGGCATATCTTTCCGAAAATAAAAGCTCTTCCTTGCCCACCACATTCACCACCACGATCCCTGATCCTAATTTAAGAGCAGTCTCCAAAGAGTCCGCTAATCTCTTGGAGATCTTCTTTTCCACCACCAGCCTATCCACCACCACCTCAATATTATGCTTTTTATACTTCTCTAATTTTATCTCCCCCTCCATCTCCATGATCTTTCCATCCACCCTTGCCCGGACGAAACCTTCCTTTTTTATCTGATCAAAAACTTCCCTATACTCTCCCTTTCTTCCCTTTACCAAAGGGGCCAAAATTTGAATTTTGCTTCCCTTAGGAAGTGACATTACTAAATCCACTACCTGCTCAACAGTTTGTTGAGAGATTTTTCTTCCACACTTATAACAATAAGGTATTCCTATACGAGCATATAAAAGCCTTAGGTAATCGTATATCTCGGTTACGGTTCCTACAGTGGAGCGTGGATTTCTGGCAGAACTCCTCTGCTCGATGGAGACAGCGGGAGAAAGTCCCTCGATGAAGTCCACATCCGGCTTTTCCATCATTCCTAAGAATTGTCGAGCGTAGGCAGAAAGAGACTCCACATATCTTCTTTGACCCTCCGCATAAATGGTATCAAAAGCCAAAGAGGATTTGCCTGATCCAGATAACCCCGTGATCACCACCAACTTATCCCGTGGTATCTCCAGATTTATGTTTTTCAGATTATGTTCTCTTGCCCCCTTAATCCTGATAGATTTCTCAGCCAAGTGGCACTCACCTTCCTTTAGGTCAAACTTAAAAATATACGAACACTTTTGTATTTTAGCAAGAACTTTTCAAATTATCCTCAAAAGAGAGCTGTAAAGAAAGCCAAATTAAGAAAGCTTGCAATAGGGCGTCTGGTCTTTGGCCGGAGCACTAACTCTTTGTAATCCAAAGCAATTTTTTATTCTCCCTTTGGGTTCAAACTTTGTTTCTGGAGAGCTCTGAAAAAGTCATTTTTATGGGGCTGGGAGCCCCGCCTACGCGGGATTAAGTTATTGTTATTTAATACCCAACCGCGCATGGCCCGCCTCAGGCGGGCCGAAGTCTGGCACTTTTTCAAAGACCTCTTTACAGTAAACTTGCCGAACCCATTGTTACCTCTTAAGAAACTTTTTCAGAAATGAATAAAAAAAATATTGACAAATCAGAAATGATGTTGTAACTTCTAAAAACTTGTATGGGATTTTATGGACTTTGGGATTGAAATTGAAAAGTTAAAGTTGTTCACGAACGGAACAAAACTTAAAAACTCTAACCGAAGAGGTGAGAAATGAAGAGTCGTTATGGTATAGTTCTTTTATTTGCGTTTTTGTTTTTTCTTCTCTTTAATGGCTCTGCTTTTGGAGGTGGCGGCTTTGCAGTTCCGGGAGTTGGCTCTAAGGCGCTGGGTATGGGAGGAGCTTTCAGAGGATTAGCTGATGACTGGAGCGCCTCCTTCTGGAACCCAGCCGGACTGGCCCTTTTGCCTAAGTCCGAGTTTAGCTCCAATCTTTACGCATTCAATTTCCGTCCCGAATACACGGCCAAAGTTGAGTTTGGTCAGGATGGATATGTATACTCGGTAGGATACGAAAACGCCACCTTTTATCCGGAGGATCGAGTCCTTTTCCTTCCGAGTTTCTCGGGTTTTTACAAATTCCCCCAGCTGGAGGGTTTTTTCGGAGGAATTGCTTTCTTCGTCCCTTACAAACTGCAATCAAAATGGAATGTTTATAAACCCCCAGACGAGTTCGGCAACACGGTCCCTTATCCTGAGTTTGACCACGAGACCAGTATACTGATCTGGGACCTTCATCCCACCCTGGCTAAAAATTTTATGGAGGGAAAGCTCTCCTTGGGAGCGGGCTTAAGCATCCAACGAGCAGACTTTAAACTAAGAAGGGCGGTTCTGACCCCCACGGTGGTTCTTCCTCGACCGTATGAGTATTTCCCGGTGGATTGGTCTTTGAAAACAGATGGTTGGGGAGTGGGATTTAACCTTGGAATCTTGTATAAAGCCAGCCCCAAACTGCAATTTGGTTTCTCCTACAAAAGCCCCACTGATATAAAGTTAAAGGGGAATTTAGATATGCAGATGTATCTTCCCACGCTCAAACCTTATTTTGAAGGAGGCACTCTTAAATATTCCAATGCAGATTTTGAAACCACCCTCCCTCTGCCAGGAGATTTAGGGGTGGGGGTTGCTTTCAAGCCGTTGGAAAAACTTACCCTTACTTTCGATATTAGTTCTACCAGCTGGTCTCGCTTAGATTTGCTGGATACGGAGGATCTGTTTTTGAATTTATTTCTCCTTGGTGATACCTTGTGGTATGACTTATATGCAGATGAATCTAAGCTCCTCTTTAAGTGGGATGATATCACCAGATTCAGCTTGGGGGGAGAATATCTTTTTGGAGAAAAACTCTCGGTCAGAGCCGGATACTTTTTTGAAAAATCCCCCATTCCCAATTCCACTTTCACCTTGTTGATCCCAGATGTGGGAGATAAAAATTGTTTCAATCTGGGGCTTTCTTACAAGCTGAACTCCTTTGAGCTCGGCTATAATTATGAGTTGGTTGCCCACAAGAAGAGAGATATAACCAGTATCGTCGACCAGAACCAGGATGGATTCTTTGACAATCTACCCGGAGAATATAAGATGATTCTCCATTCATCCTGTTTTTCTTTAACTTATCGGTTTTAACCTGATAAAAAGAAATACTGTAAAGTGTCAAGAGAACTTCAAATAGGTTTATGAAGCTCGTTTAGCGTTGGCGAAGCCCGTATGGATGCCCGAAGCTCGAAGTTGGAGGCTCGAACATATAATTTGATAATGAATCTTCGAGCCCCGAACATCGAAAGCCGAGTTTCGTTACGAGCATCGACAACGATAGCCGAGCATCGAGCCTTATTAAAAAGGAGGAATAAGAAATGAAAAGGATATTTACTGGATTTTTGTTTTTGGCTTTATTTTCTTTAGTTCTGGTAAGTTGTGAAAAGAGGGAAAATCCTACAAGGATCACTTACCCCTTTCAAGAACCGTGGGGACTCCCCGCCCACGAATTCATCGCTTTGCAGAATAATATATTGGGTGACTCTCCGGTAAGAAGCCTATATGTTTATTTACCGCCACAATACGATCTGAGTAAGCATTTTCCGCTCCAGTCCGGTTATGGCTTTCCCGTTTTATATTTGCTTCATGATTTCGGGGGCGACTATGAAACCTTCTACAATGTCTACAAAGTTCAACAGATAGCAGATCGCCTAATTGCTGAGGGTGAGATCCAACCTATGATAATTGTTATGCCCGATGGGTATAATTCTTTAGGGGGAAGTTTTTATACTAATTCCGATTTGAGCGGCAAGTATCAGGATTACTTAATAAATGAGGTGATGCTTATTATTGATACCACCTTTCATACCATGGCTAAAGAAGATCCCGACACGAAGGAAATTATTGCGGACAGAAGATATAAAGCCATAAGCGGGCATGGCATGGGAGGATATGGTGCCTTCAAGATGGCTCTGGAATTTGATACCACCCTCTTTCAGTCGGTGAGTGCCATGAGCCCATTTCTCTCCTTCGAGTCATTCTTAAGCCAAGAGACGATTGAGGAGGTATTCAGAGAGAATGGTATTTCGGAAAACGATTCCTCTCTTGCCAGTTACAAAAAAATTAGTCCATGGCCTGATTCCCTTCATCCAGATAAGTTCACAACCCAACTTATCTTCGCCATGGCCGCGGCTTTCTCCCCTCATGATAAAAATGATACTGATCCCAAAGTGCCCTACTTTTTTGAGGTCAGAACCGTAGTAGGAAAAAAATATGGGGTGGATTTGCCTTTCGATTCCACCAGAACCATTCTTTCTGGCCCTGGGACAATATGGGATAGATGGATATCCCATGATGTAAAAACCATGTTTACCAAACTTCCCCCCAATGGGGGCTTTGGAGAGTTGAACATATATTTAGATTGCGGGGATTTTGACCAGCTGAAGCTTAATGAGGGAACAAGTGCCTTTGATAAGCTTCTTTCATCGGCCGGAATAGAACATACTTATATAGAATATCCAGGCTATGAGAGTTATCCAGCAGGACACATGAACTTCATATTCGACCGGCTCCCAGAGATTTTGAAATTTCACTCTCAGCACTTCCCACCACCCCACTACTTTGGATATAAGTAAGTTGCGTCAGTTGGGAGTTTTGAGTAGGGAGGGGAAAAACCTCGAAACTCGATATGAATGAGGGATTGTTTAAGAGACTGAGACGGAGAGTTGAGACTGCGAAAAAATCAGGACTCAGTCATAGTCTCAAATCTGACAGTTAAACTGTTGGTCAAAGAAGAACAAGACCAGGCAGAATATTTATTCTATCCTCTTTCTGATTGAGGCAGAAGTTAGACGTGCTGCCTCATTTTTTTTCGGTATTCTCAATAAAAAATCCAAAATCTTCGTAATTTTTTAGACTTGATGAGAGCCAAAGAAAACATAGTTTTCGCGAATGCATCGCAAGACAGGTGGCAATTTTTATAAATTCTTTGTCATGAGATTGGCGTAAACTGGGCAGATTCGGATGAATATATACACGTAAGTTATTGATTATCATAATATTGAGCCGAAAAAGGCTTTGCCCAAAAGTTTTTGAGAAAAAAATGATCACATCAGTAAATCTTTCTTGACAAGGACGGGAATGTTTGATATAATAATATAAGTGAAGTGGACGAAAAAATATATAAAAGGAAAGGGGGTTTGAGATGAGATGACCAATGTGATAATTCGGGATGATGAGACCTTCGAGAAGGCTTTGCGCAGGTTCAATAAATCTTGTGAGAGATCAGGGATCATAGCAGACATCCGGAAGCACCAACATTTTGAGAAGCCATCTGAACGCCGTAAGCGGAAGCAAGCGGCGGCCAGAAGAAAAAATCGGCGAAGAGAGGAATTTTGATTCATGCCTGGTGAGGATAGCTCCGTTCACGGTGAGTCCATTAAGGACAAAATTACGGAGGACATGAAGAAAGCTTTAGTAGCTGGTGATAAAGTCAAATTAAGCGTGACCCGGCTTTTGAAGTCGGAGATCAGATATAAGGAGATTGAAAAAGACTCCCAGGTTTCCGATGAAGAGGTGATTTCGGTTTTGTCTTCGTCGATTAAAAGGCACAAGGACTCCATAGAGCAGTTTGAAAATGGAGGAAGAGAGGATCTGGCCGCTTCCGAAAAGGCGGAGATGGAGATAATCTGGCAATATATGCCCAAGCAATTAGATGAGGAGGAGCTTTCCCAGATTGTAGATTCTGCCATAAAGGAAACAGGTGTTTTGAGTCCCTCTGATTTAGGCCGGGTGATGAAGATCGTCATGCCCAAAGTCAAAGGAAGGGCGGATGGAACGAAGGTGCGTGATTTGGTCTCCTCCAAACTTCAGCCGAGGTCACAGTAACCAATAAAATGCTCGTATGCTTGCACACGCATTTTTTGCATATGATTTTTCGGTGTACTCGTGCGGGTGCTCGTTTAAGCACATGAGGTCTATTCACAAAAATAAAAATTTGAGGAAGATTGCCCCGCCCAAGGCGGGGTTGTCTTTTTATATGTGGTTCTTCTCCAAAAGAGTTGCTTCCGCCATAGGCGGATCCCTGCCCGACAGATGGCAGGCGGGCGCCTCCGGCGGAAAAGAATAGGTTTATGCAAGGGATTCATACCAGTGTGTGCGATCCTTTATGCGTTACGTCCCTAAGAAAACCAGCAGATTTCTTTGAACTCACCCCTTTTGTTCCCCCTCTTCTTAATAAGAGAGGGGGATAGGGGGTGAGTTTTCAGAATGTCATACTACTTAAGTTAAAAAGACACGTCCTCTTATCAAAAATTACGACCCCGCCAAAGGCGGGGGAGAAGAACCTTATATGTAAATTTACTATCTGCTGTTAGCTGTTTGCCCCGATCTCCGATCGGGGGGGAGTGGAGAAAAAATGAACGCATTTGATTTTGTCCTTTTAGGACTTTTGCTGGTGGCGCTTTTCATTGGCTCCAGAAGAGGACTCTTCAGCGGAATTATGGGCATTTTGGGACTGGTATGTGGGATAATCTTTTCAGTCAATTATGTGGATTGGGCCACCCAAAGGGTTTTATCCCATATGAAGGTCTCCACCATCATGGTGGCTTTCTTAAGTGTCATCGTGATCTTCGTTTTGGTCTACATAGGGGCGAAGCTTCTGGGGTCTCTATTTTACAAGGTGGCTTCGCTTAAATCTTTGGGCCACGTGGATAAGGTGGGAGGAGCGATCACGGGAGTTTTCCAAGGCTGGATCCTTTTGGGCTTTATCCTTTTTCTTTTTATGTTTTTACCCCTTCCGGACTCTTTTATAGCTTCGCAGGATAATTCCTTTTTCGGGCCCGGTATGAGGGGGACAGTGGCTTTGATTTATGAGGAGTCAGCCATCCTTCATCCCCAAAACCGCTCTGTGGTTGAGAAGATTAAGGAGGCTCTGTTGACCAAACCAGGAGAAAATGCTCGTGGTCTTCCTGGGTCTTCCTCCCAAAGCCCAAGGGTAGAAAGAATAATCCAAGCCATGGAGGACTATTTTGAGAAATAGCTAAAAGGTCGTAGTCAAAAAGGTGAATTACTCTGTTGTGTCGGGGTGCCCTCACCCCGACACATAAAAGGCGCAGGGTAATCCCGCCAAAGGCGGGACGCACCAGGGGTAAACCCTTAACTTAATTTTCCCAACGGATTCAAGGAGTTTTGTCCGTTTAATCTTTTCCCAGACGGGTCTTTGTCATCTGTTGGGAATTTTGCCCTAAAAGGGTAAGTGATGGATGAACATACCTTAAAAGTTTTAGAATTCGACAAGATAAGGGGAATGCTTTCTTCCCGCTGTCTTTCCGATTGGGGCAAGGAACTTTCCCTTTCCCTCTCTCCTTCCAAAGACAAAGAGACCATCGAAAAGGAAATAAGAGAGACCACGGAGCTAAAGGAGATTCTCTTGTATGAAGAGAGATTCCCCCTTTCGAGCATGAAAGATGTTCGGGGGTCCTTGGAAAAAGCGAAAGTTGAGGGAGTCTATCTGGATCCGAAAGAGCTATTAAATATCGGGGAGGTTTTGGCGATCTCAGGTGCGCTTTTAAAATTTATAAAAGCTAAAGAAGAAAAATATCCCCACGTCTTTAAATTGATCGACCAATTAAGAAGCTTCGCTCAAATACAATCTGCTATAAATTCAGCTGTGGACCAATCCGGAGAAATAAAGGATACTGCCTCAGGCAAACTTTCGGATATTCGCCATCAGAAAAAGACCGTGAGAAATAGGTTGTTGGACAAGCTGGAATCGATGATAGGCGCACGGAAAATGAAAGGTCCCAGGCAAGATGACATCATTACCATCCGGGATGGAAGATATGTGATACCCATGGATGAGGGGGAGTTTTTCCAACACCGGGGGATCGTGCATGATAAGTCCAAAAGCGGAGCTACTCTTTTTGTCGAGCCTTTGGTGGTGGTAGGGTTGAATAATCAATTAAGAGAGCTGACCTTAGAAGAAGAAAAAGAGATCGAAAGAATTCTAAAAGAGATTACCAGCATGATCCGAGCCGAATTGGAGGATCTAAAAATCACGGTCAAAGCTTTGCAGAAGTTGGATTTTATTTATGCCAAGTCCAGACTCTCCTTTGACTATGATGGCAATCCCCCTCTTTTGAATGAACAGGGCTACATCAATTTAATCGAAGCCCGGCATCCCTTACTTAACGCTTCCAGGGATTCGCTTCTTTTGACTCCTAAAAAAGAAGGTGAAAAGGAAGAACGCAGAAATGCAGTTCCCCTTTCTTTGAGTTTAGGTAAAGATTATACTGCTTTGATCATCACTGGTCCCAATACTGGTGGAAAGACCGTAGCTTTAAAGACCGTGGGCCTTTTGACGCTGATGGCTCTTTCCGGACTTCACATACCAGTCAAGCCTTACTCTGAGATTTGCGTTTTCAAAAAGATATATGCAGATATCGGTGATGAACAGTCAATTGAGATGTCCGTTTCGACCTTTTCCTCTCACATGACTCAAATCAAAAAAGCAGTGGACGATTCCGACTCCCAAACTCTGGTCTTATTAGATGAGTTAGGTGGAGGGACTGATCCCAAGGAGGGGGCGGCTTTGGGTGAGGCGATTGTAGACCAATTGATCAAAAAAGAAGCCAAGCTTGTTGCCACCACTCATCACGGGGCATTAAAAATCTTGGCTTCCGAATATCCGCAAATAAGAAACGCCTCTTTAGAGTTTGACAAAGAGACCTTAACTCCGACTTATCGCTTTCAAATCGGCTATCCGGGATCAAGTTATGCCATAGAGATTGCCCAGAGATTGGGAATGGATCAAAATATAATCGAAAAAGCTTTTGAGCTTCTGGGAAGCAAAGAAAGAGATTTGGGTCTTCTTTTGGAGAATTTGGAAAAAGATTTAAAAACGGTCAGAGAGAACCGAAAAGCCTTAGACGAGCAAAAAAAGGCTTCCGAGGAATTGGTGAACCTTTATAAAGACAGACTGGAAAAATTGGAATCCGGGGAAAAAGATTTAAAGACTAACGCTTTGAAAGAAGCCAAACAGATGGTGGAGACCACCAAGGTGGAGCTGGAAAGACTTATAGCACAAATCAGAAAGACTCAAGCTGAAAAACAGGTGGTCAAAGAGGCGCATCATTTCTTAGAAGAGAAAAAAACCTCGATCACCAAAGAGCTGGAGAAATTTGAGGAAAAGGTTGTTAAAAAGTTAGGAATTGTCAAGCCCGGAGATGCAGTCTGGATAGAGCCTTTGGGGATCAAGGGGGATGTTTTGGAAAAAGATGAGCACTCAGGAAAAATTAAAGTGTTGGTAGGAAGCATAACTTATACTGTGGAGGAAAGCGAGCTTACCCGGATCGAAGATAGAGAAAAGGTTGAGGCTGAATCCGGGTATATGGGAGTACCCTACACAGTTCCCTATGTTTCTCCGGAGATTGACTTAAGGGGGCTTTTGGCAGAGGAAGCCTTTGAGGTGGTGGATAAATATCTGGATAATGCTTATTTGGCTGGTCTTTCGCAGGTTTGCCTTATTCACGGCAAAGGGACCGGTGCTCTGCGAAAAAAAATCAGCGAATTTTTGTCTCACCATCACCGGGTGGAAGAGTTCAGATTAGGCGAATACAACGAAGGCGGTCCCGGGGTCACCATAGTGAAACTGAAAGAATAAATGGATTCTCGGAGTGCAAAAGCTCGCTTTTGCGGGTTTGTGAATGTTGGTCGGGGGTGAGGGCACCCCGAGCCAAAGTGTCGTCCACGAGCAATAACAAATATCTATGGTAGAAGAGAAACATTAAAAATACCTGCCTCGTTGTCCCCTTCCTGTGATTTTCCTGGATACCCATATCATTAGCAATATGGCAAAATGGAAAATGGCTAAGAAGCTTGATGAAGTAACTTTGGAGAGGGCAAAAACACTCTACGAACGCATCTGCGAGTTAGTGACTGCGAAGAAAATGATTTGCCCGGAATTACCTGCTTCCCAAGATGAATATCGCTTGGATAGCAGGATCGAGGAAGTGTGTGAGAACGTCGTGGTTCATCTATCCCAAGGAATTACTTTCAAGGGGGTTGCAGGGAGTAGAGGACCTCCAGATACCTTTAGCAATGAAAGCATATGTGCAAGATGCTGGTCCAGTAGACTACTCTAAGGAATGGCTCAGCATGTTCTACCGGGATCCAATAGAGCAACTGTTAGACGATACTCCCTTCGTTATTCGTTCCGATTTGGCAAAGAAGATGTTTGATAACGCACAGATTAGAAGAGGAAAGAAAGCTTTGCAGATTGAACTGACTGACATCAAAAAAGAAGATGCCGATAGAACCCCCACTTTTGATGAAAAGCTGAAAGAGGAGTATACTGGTTACATGAAAGGCGTTCTACAGCTTGGATTCAAGCCTGTTAGAAAACTCCTAAAGGGTGAGGATGTCACTTTTGAAGACATGACGGGTTCAATAACACTTGGAATGCATTTGACTTATTGGGAAGGATTGGGAGGGAAGCCCGAGGGTATTAAAGGGCTCATTGGGTTTTATCGGTCTGAGTATCTGAAGTCGGTTCCGAGCATAGAGATCAGGTGTAAACTCTGGACCGGGTTGGCGGTTTATTTAAAAAGTGCAAAACCGAAAGAGAGCGATGCTAATGACGTCGGAATACTTGCATCAGTTATGCCGTATGCTGACTACCTTGTCTTCGATAAAACGATGGTCGACTTAACGAGGGATCGATTACACCTTGCCGAAAAGTACAATACAAAGATATACGCGTTAAGTGATATTGACACGTTGTTGACCGAGCTCGAAGGAATCGGAAAAAGAGAAAGTCCGCTTCTGTCGATGTGTCGGCATTAGGCCATGTCAATACGCTTCCATCATAAGTTTGGGGAATAACAGAAGACGGATGATAATCCGAAGGATACGCAAGACAATCCATCCAAGAGCAACTCCAAACAAAGTAGCCAGCAAGGTGAAAATCCATTATAGAGAGTATGTACAACTTGATGGTAAGAAGGAAACTTTAGTAGAAAGATTAAATAATGGTTCAGTTATATCAAGATTTGATAAAACGCCATTGCCTGAAAAATCAACAGATGTAGTCTGTCCACATTTTCTGGAACTTAAGTGGGCTTATGGTTGTCCTTTTGATTGCAGTTGGTGTTATCTAAAGGGAACTTTCAGATTTCGTCCAGATGGTATTGAACCCGTAGTTAAAGAGTATGAAAAGATAAAGTCTCATGCGGAAGCTTTCTTGGAGGAAGTGAAAAGTCCAGAAATATTAAATACAGGAGAAATCGCTGATTCGTTGATGCATGAAAATTCTGTATCTCCGTTCTCTAAATTCATTATTCCGATTTTTGAAACCCAAAGATTACACAAAGTCCTGTTTTTAACAAAATCGTCTAATGTGAAAAAACTTCTGGACACTTATCCGCATAACCAAGCAATTATAAGCTTTAGCCTTAATGCCATACCAGTGGCCGAACGGTGGGAAAAAGCTCCGAGCATAATGAAAAGAATCGAGGCGGCTACAAAAGTTTATGAAGCAGGATATGAAGTCCGACTTAGAATTGACCCGATGGTGCCCATAGATAATTGGGAAAAACATTACCTACAGTTGCTTGACATTGTTTTCGAGAGATTCAGCCCAGAACGAATCACTTTTGGTTCACTGCGAGGTCTTCAAAGTACAATAAACGGATGTAGTGATAAAAGTTGGGTTCGATATTTAAAAGAAAGGTCTAATTGGGGCAAAAAGATTGATTTTGAAACTCGTTTTGTAATGTATTCGGCAATGATAGAATATTTGAAAACAAAAGTAATTACAGAAAAAACGCCCTTTGTAAAGAAACAGTGCAAATGTGGGGCAGGCTAAGAATGAATTACAGAAAAATTAGATGTAATTGCACTTGGTAAAAGCATCCAGATGCCCCAAACGGGTGAACCTCAAAATATTTACTTGACAACTCCGAGAAAATACTATATTAATGTTCAGAAAAATGAGCATTGAAAGGAAGTGAGAAAAAACCGTGTCTACAACCGTTTTGCCTGTTACCTTAGCCCGAAAGACTCTCTTGGATTTAATTGAGAAGGTTGATCACACCTTGACCCGATATGTGATTACCAAAAAAGGTGAGCCTAAGGCACTTTTGATGAGCTATGAGGAATTTGAGGGGTGGCTTGAGACCTTGGACATACTAACCGATCCAGAGTGGGTAAAAGCTTTAAACAAAGCCAAGAGGGAAGCTCAGAAGGGCAAATTTTTGTCTTTTGAAAAAGTAGTAGGGAAAAAGCAAAAGGGGATGAGAAGTTAAGAAATTGGTTTACAAGATAAAATTCACACCGAGCGCTGCCAAAGATTACCATTCCATCCATCCAGCTTACCTAAAGCCCAAAATCGCCAATGCCTTGGAGGAAATTGCCCTGAAGTCTCATCAAGCTGGGTGGCGCCTAAAAGCAAAACTATCGGGATACTACTCATACAGGATAAGCAATTATAGAATAGTTTACGAAATACGAGAGAAAGAAAAGGCGGTTTTAATTTTGAGAATCAGGCATCGAAGGGATGTTTACAGATAATTCCTCTTCCAAGTTCTCGGAAAGTCAATCTCCCCAGCTTCTTTAGAGGACTTTGTTTATTTTTCCTTAACTTACGTATCTTATTTGACGATTCTTCTCTTGAGAAGAGTCTCTTTTATTTAGAAAAGAAAAATTTGGGGACGAAAGAACAAAAAGTCTCTTAAGCTTCTCTTTTTCCGAAAGGAGCTGAAAAATAAAAAGAGATTTTGTATTTTTCTTGTTGGCACTGTTGCTCTCGATCTTGTGCAATTCTTCGTGGGCTCAATTTCCTTGTAATCCCGGAGACTCGGTAGCCAGCTGTTGCGGTGCAGACTCCGGTCTTAATGGGTATTCCTGGGACCTGGGTTTCTGCGATACTTTGCATGTCGTTCCCTGGCTAAAGATAGATACCTGCTTTATTGACAGTGGCATTTCTGGATGTGATACAATTTGTATAAATAATCCGGGTGAACACTTTCCATGTTTTCTTTATGTTAACCTCTTGGTAACCCACGATTCCAATACTTTTTGGTGGCAAGAATACAAGAAGTGGGTGCAAGACTCACTTGTGGGTTTTGTGGTTCCTCTTGCCTGGACCCATACGAATCCCACGGCCTATTGTAGTTTGTCTACTTATTGGAATACAAATGTTATGGACAGGTGGGATCCCGAGTTTCCCAGAAGCATCTGGCGTCACTTTCATACTTCCAGATTAGGTAGCAACCGGGTAGCCCGGCTTAAATGGAATGCCATCCTGGATATGACCAGCGACAGCTCTTGGTACTACTTTGGTGGAGGTCAAGATTCGGCGTTCGTCCCACCGCATATGTGGATGTCTCTTTTTACATTTCAACCGACATCTCGTAAATGGTGGGAGGGAGAGAGAACTTTACTTGCCACCCTAACCTTCAGAATCGCCGATACCATGCATATCTGCATGGACAGCACTTTTTGGCCTCCCAACAGCCGCCTTAAATTCACCCGACATGATGTGACCAGCTACGTTCCCAGAGATAATCTCCCTCTCTGTATATGGGTTCGTCCTCCTCCCCTCGTGGTTGTTTCACCCAACGGCGGTGAGACTTGGTGTCCGGAAAGCACCAAAGACATCACCTGGCTATCCGACAATTTCTCAGGCGACGTGAAGATTGAGTATTCGACCAATAGAGGACAAAGTTGGATTGAGATTACGCCCAACACTGAAAATGATGGCGTTTATTCATGGATGGTGGAGAATACTCCTTCCTCCATGTGTTTGGTGAAGATTTCAGATGCTTCGGACGGGGATCCTTATGCTGAAAGCGATGACTGCTTTACCATCGCAGAACAGTCACTTGGGGTAACTTCCCCCGATGGTGGACAAAACTTTATTGTAGATAGCACATATGAAATAACATGGACCTGGTCTTGCGTCCAAAGCGTCAAAATAGAATATTCCACCACTGACGGTTCCGAATGGCTTTCTCTGGTTGACACTACCGAATCGGATGGGAGTTATTCTTGGCAGGTGCCTGATACACCTTCAGACTCCTGCCGGGTGAGGATATGTGACATAGATGGAGCGCCGTGCGATACGAGCGATAGCAATTTTTCCATCCTCGGTCCAGACTTCACCATCAACGCCTCCCCTGACACGCAGTATGTTCCTGCAGGAAAAGAGACGAATTATCGGGTGGGGTTGACCTCGCTGTATGGATTCCGTTCTCCTTGCACTCTATCAGTTTCCAATTTGCCCCCCGGAGCCACGGGTGTGTTTGATGAGCCGATTATCGGGTACCCCTATACCGACACCTCTACCTTGACCATAGCCACTGCGGATACGACCCCAGGGGGTGAATACAGCATTACGATTACTGGCACAGAGGTGACCCAAGGGAAAAATGGGATAGAGCATAGCACCCAAGCGGTATTGCTCGTGACTCGCATCGTGGTCACATCACCTAATGGTGGAGAGATTTGGTGTGTGGGGAAAACCCGGGAGATCACCTGGGGTTCTGAAGGTTTTTCCGGCCCCTGGGTTAAGATCGACTACTCCACCAATGCCGGGACAAGCTGGTTGCCGATTGTAGATAGCACCCAGAACGACGGGACATATGCCTGGACCGTCCCGGGCACTCTTTCAGACAACTGTCTGGTCAGAGTTTCAGATGCTGAAGTTGGCGATCCTTATGATCAAAGCAACAGCTTTTTTACCATCTTTTTGGCAGGCAACGCCAATGGGGATAGGAAGGTTGACATTGCTGACGTCGTATACCTAATCAATTACTTATTTATAAATGGACCCGCGCCCATTCCCTTTATAGCCGGAGACGTGAACTCGGACGGGGGAATAAATGTTTCCGACCTGATTTATTTGCTCAATTATCTCTTCATAAATGGCCCAGCACCACCTTGTTAATAATCTTTCCTCTTCATCATGGATGCTTTAACCATAATCTTATGTTGGTAACGAGCCAGGTTTTTTTCAGTGCAAACTTTCAGGAGAAATCTGTTCCCAGCGGGTAGATACCCCATAACACGCAAAGTCCCGCCTTTGGTCTTCGACCCTGAGGTCTCAGGACCGAAGGGTAGGACGAAGTGCAGGACAAGTCCATTCAGGATGAATCCATTACTTATATTAAGATCAGTAATTTAAAGTTACACTCCAGTAATTGATTCTACCAGTTCTTCGTCTTCGGGTTTCCAAGCCGGGTCTACAATACACAGAAAAACCAAATCAGAAATCCCCGTGTTTTTTATTCTCTGAATCGAGTTCGGGGGAATGTAGATGGTTTGTCCAGCCGATACTTTTCCTTTTTCGTTATTTATATACATTTCTCCCTCACCTTCCAATACATAGTAGACTTCTGAACTCTTTAGCCTGTGGGCATAAGTAATTTCACCGGGCTTAACTTTTGCGTGAGCCAGACTATACCTTATCATAATGTCTTCCTTTAGAGGATTCAACAATTCTCTCAAGGTGGTATTGTCACCGGCAATTATTTCTTCACATTTTTTCAAATCTTTCATAAACATGCTTTCCCTCTTAGAGTAACAATTTCAGATAACGTTTTGCATATTTGCGAAGTGCCGCAAAGTCGTAATTTGGGTTAGCCCTTCGGCTCAGTTTGCCTCAAGCACAGCCAATGATCTTTAGGACAAGCTCTGCAAATCGCAAGAACGCTGTGGGGTGAGATGACCAAGCCAACTACCAGCAAGAGAATACCTGGAATCGAACAGCAGGAATAACAGGGAAGTCCAGATCCAAACTCCAGAATCCTTCGGTTTCTTGCCTCTTTTGAATTTCCTTATGACTTAGCCGTATCCACACTCCTGCGTCAAACTGAAACCCCAGGTGTCTTGTGATCAAAAACTCCCGTCCTATGCCTGCTGGCAGGCAAATATCTTCATCACGCCGCGTATCATTTTCATCCGTCATATAGGAAAGCCCGAGATTTATAAACCATGGTGGTCGATTACCATTTGGGCGAGAACCAAAATGTTGTTGAATGTCGCCAGTAATGATCTTCACATTGTCGCCGTCAATGGTGAAGGTGCTAAGCCTGATTCCTATCTGCGTTTTCTGACCCAAACTGACTCGACCCGAAGCATGCCAAAGCTCCGGAATTCCTGCTCCCAGCCCAACAGCAAAACGTGGCACTTCCGCAGTGGCACTATTGTTGTGCCCAACAAGAGCACAAAATAAACAAACAAATGTTGTACGTCTCAATAACGTGTTCATAATACCTTCTCTGACCTATTGGTCATCTCACCTATCTTGGATGCTTCGGGAATGGGAGGGACTGTTGCCCAAATATTCTTCTCAAGGGTTTCGTTTCCGCCAGAGCGGATCCGCTTTTGGCGGAAAAAAGGTTTCGGTGGCGGTTACGTATCGTTTATCGTAAAGTTGTTGTCGTTTATTCGTATGAATGCATACGCATCGTGTTAAGCCTAAAGGCGAAACCAACATCCGAAACCGATACGTGGCTGAAACCAAAACCCACAACAATAAACATAGAAACTCGTATGAGTGCATACGCATCTTATTTTGTAGACAGAGCATTAGGCAATGTGCAAATCATAATTTTATACCTCAGTTGTAGTAATCTCAAAAAGCTCATTAAGTGCTCTTATTTCTTCCCGGTGGTCACCATAAACCATAATATGATGATTCCCGGAGGTTTTTCCTATGAATTTTCTTATTGAATCTCCAAGTTTTATTTTCACAGTTATGCGGCAGTAATTCTGATCCTTTAGGTCCTGACAATCTGCAATTTCCCCTTTTGTAATCAGCATATTTTTTAACTGGCCATCCAAGCGGGAAACCGTAACTTCCTGACCGGGTTCCAATGCCACAGAGGCACTTACACTCCCCAAGGGTATATCCCAATGCTGGTCTCTTAATATATAAGGATGCGGGCTTTTATCATATCCCGCCATCTTTGTGGGTGCTACACAGTGGCTGAGCATGAAAATATTATTTGAGAGATCAACGAATGTATTTCCCATAAAACTGGGTTTATCCAAAAGATAATGCAAAATTGTCATGGTTAGAAGCGAGATTATATCAACTTCACAGGCACTGGGTATTCCTTCATCCCGCAGATTGGTGTAAGCAAAACAGGGAACGGGCAAAGGATTGTCACCGTAAGCCATGGTCAATCCCTGGGCGTTTCTTTCATTTAAAAGGTCTTTCATAACCAAATATAATTTAGCCACCACCAAAAGATCCTCCTCTTTCGGCTCGACTATCTTTTTTGCCCCTTTCACCCACTTCTCGACCACCGTTTTTGCCCTTTCTTCTTCTATCCTTTGCCATCTTTTTATCACCTCATCGCTTAAGACATATTCCACATTTATTCCCAAGCGCTCTTTGATGGCTTCAATTCCTCCAGATATCCGGCAGAGAAACCTTTCCCAGTGAGGATAATCTGCATTTAAGATCAGAAGCTTTGTATTATTTACCAGTTTCTTCGCCTTCAGAAGCTTCAGGCGGAAGTTTATATCCTGATAGTCAATGGCCACCCAGACATTTCTCTTGGGGTAAACGTATTCCATCGCATCTAAAGGATTCCTAACTTCGCCTTCTTTGCTAAAAAGAATCACTGGAAGATTGAATTTAACAATCTTGATTACCAAGTCCCCCAGACCCAGATGCGGTTTAAAAAGAAGAATTACATCAACATCTCCCACATATTTCTCTAAGAGGGTAAGGTCCTTCTCGTCAGTAATGACGACTTCTTTTAAGAGGGAAACTTCAATTACAAGATTCTTTTTGAGCTCTTCTATCCTTTGGACAAAATGTTGTTCTTCCAGTTGTTCTTTTCTACAAACCATAACGGGAAGCACCTTAAAGGGTTTCTCCTTCGTTCTGATTTCCATGCCTTTTCTCCTTTCGTTGAATTGATGATTTGAGAGATGTTTTTAGCTAACGGCCAGTTAAACAAATAAAGTGAAAAGAGAGTTCAGAGGTTTGATTGTGCCTCCTTGTTCTATGCTCTGTCCTCATTGTAGCGTGCGCAACTTGGGCACGATTGTCCAGACCAGAGAAGCAAAACCAAGTGAAATCAGGGAAGCGATGATAATGGTGTCGGGCGCGCCGATGTGTTGTGCGACTGCGCCGATCCACAACGCTCCGATGGGCATAAAGCCAAAAAAGGTGAGGGAGTAAATACCCATTACCCGTCCGCGCAATGAGTCGGGCACCAGTGTTTGCACCAATGCATTCGCTAGGTTCATGATGAGGATGGTTGCCGCGCCCACACTGACAAGCATAAAAAGCGACAGCGGCAGGAAGCGCACGAAGGTAAAAACCAATAGCAGAGTAGGAAAGGCAAAAGTGCCAAACGTCAACAATTTGCCTTTAAATTTAAAACGACCGAGCGAAGCGATGAATAATGCACTGAAAAGAGCGCCTGTGCCGCGCGCCGACTGCAAAAGACCGTTGGTGGTTGCGTTGCCGCCCAGGATGGTCACAGCCCAAGCCGGAATCAAGGTGGCAAAAGAAAGCCCGAACAAACTGGTCATCCCCACCAAGCCGATGAGCGTCCGAATCATCGAATGTGACCTAACATAGTGTATTCCTTCTTTCAAGTCAGCCCGTATCGAATTCCGCCGAACTGGACTGGGCTGTGATTTTAATTTCATTAACAGCAAGGCAGCAATCACCGCAATAAATGAAATCCCGTTGATCGTAAAGCACCAGGCTGGTCCAAAGAGCGCATAGGTCACACCGGACACGGCAGGACCCAGGGCGGTCGCTGAATTGAACATGGTTGAATTCAGCGCAATGGCATTGGTCAAATCCTCGCGCTCCACCATTTCGAGCACAAAAGACTGGCGCGCCGGCGCATCAAAGGCATTCGCCACCCCCAGACCAAACGCCAGCATGATAATGTGCCACGCTTGCACCAGATGCAAAAACGCAAGCGCGGCCAGGATAAAGGCAAGCACCATCATAGAGGTTTGCGTGATGATCAAAAGCGTCCGCCGCGACATCCGGTCGGCGATGACACCTCCATACAACATGAAAACCCACGTGGGAATCCCTGCCGAAAAACCGACGTAGCCCAAGTAGGCGGGAGAATGCGTCAGCTCAAACACTAAAAAACCCTGGGCGGTCATCTGCATCCAGGTCCCGAACAATGAAACCATTTGACCCCAAAACCACAGCCGATAATTGGGGTATTTGAGCGCCGCAAACGTATGCTTTACGCTCAACCGCCCTCCCAGTCGCCTTGTATCTTTTTCCACCGGGGGTGGCACCGGCTCCGGTTGGGGCATCATCGTTTCTGTCATTTCACTATATACGAGAGCTCTGAAAAAGTTATTTTTGCGGGGCCGGGAGCCCCGCCTACGTGGGACTAAGTTATTGTTATTTAATACCAACCGCGTAGGGCCCACCTTAGGCGGGCCGAAGTCTGGCACTTTTTTAGAGACCCTATATGTAAAACTTTGTTTGTCCAGAAAAAAACCTGCTTCTGGAAGTTCGGGGGAAAAGTATTCGTGGACATATCTAAGAATTCCATCAATTATGTTCACTTACTTTACGAATAAATTACATAAATTGCAAATGCTATTTTCATTCCTCAAAACAAGAAGTTCAAAGGATAGCCTTCCCGTTTCTACCAAGTTCTCAGACTTGATAGGTAAGAGTGTCAGGAGTAAGCTCCTGACACAACTTAAACAAGAAGTTTGTACGGGCAATTCCCCGCCTCTGGCGGGATGTTCCACATGAATTCCCCCTACGACTTTAAACTCCCGCAAAGATGCCGATAATAATTATACATAACCAAACGGTCTTGCGTTACCCAAAAAACACATTCTTAATTACCAAAAAGGAGGACAAAAATGAAGACGTTTTCCTGGTTCGGCATTTTGCTTTTGCCCCTCTCTTTTTTGACCATGGTTTGTGCCGATGCTGGTCCAGAGGGGCGCTCGACAGGTTTAGACTTGGAGAACTTCAACGGCGGTTTCTTCTCAATAGAAAAGCCCAAGGGCTGGAGCGTGATTACCGCGGGGTCGTGTGCCACCTTTGCATTTTTGGCATCTGACCCATCGGAGCCTTTAAAACAGGTCTTTTATTTCGGCGAAGTCGGACCCGTTTACTTGTCGGAACAGCAGAGGCAGATCGACTATCAGTATATGAGCATGGGTGGGTATCCTTCGACCTGGATCGATATGCCGGCAGTCAATCCTCTGACCCCCAGTAATTTTCTCAAGCAGTTTCATCTCATTGCCAAAAGTAAACTTGCCCAGGGCTTCATGCCCCAGTTTCCCCGCTTGGAAAATTTCAAGGTGATTTCAAGTGTGGCACAGCCCAGTCCAATGAACGGAGCTACCACCGAGTTGGTAAGAGCATTATTCACCCAGGGAGAAAAATTAGGTGAAGGCATGTTTTTGGTGACGGTTGCCCCGATGCTTCCTTTCAATGGCGGTCCCGGGGCTGGGATTGGATATGGATTCTGCATAATTGGAATCACCGCTCCCCAAAACGAGTTCCGCAATCTGGAAGCGACATTGAGCAAGTCCATAGCAAGCTTCTCCTTTGGCCAGTCTTACGTTCAAAACTGCATGGCTCAGCAGGCAGAAACTTACAAAGGCATCCTGAAGGCGGGAAAAACCTTAAGCGAAGCTTCGGACATCATCGTGCAAGGATGGGAGAATCGGAACAAGACAGACGACATTCTTTCGGAGAAATACAGCGATGCCACCTTAGGGCGGGAGAGGCTATATGATCCCAACACAAAAGAAGTATATGAGTTTGATAACGGTTTCTACGACAAATACCGTTTGGACCAGAACAAATACGAAATGAACAATCTGCAACTACTGCCCAATGACAACCATGAACTGTGGACGAAACCGCCCCTGGATGGATACAAACACCTTAAATAAAGTTTTGTGTGAAATTTTCTTTCTATGGCTAGTTTGTAGGTCAACTATTCCGAAGGGTTCTTGACAAATATATGTCAAGCAGTCTATGATTCTACTTTGCTATTTTTCTGAATACGGTCAAGGAGTTGACGAATTGGTGCTCTGAAGTGTTCGGCCCAAGAGCTATCGAAATTCAGAGATTGTGCAAGGTTACTAAGCAGCTTTCCTTCGAGATGATATGAATGAAACTTTCTCGACCCAGCAATACGTTTTATGTCATGGGTGAGGAAGCAAGTATACCATTTCCCCTTAAATATCCTATCATACTCACCGGCTGAATAAATTCTTTCAACCTTTCGACATAACCGAGCAAAAGATTGAGAGAACTGTTTGTTACCTAACCCCGACTTAGCTTGCATATTATTACGAAGTCGTCTGAATTCGTCCATTTCTACTGACCCGCGGATGCTTGTGTTGATCTGGGATTCTCGGTGTGCGTATCCGCAGAGCGAGCCTATACGCCGAGTGTGAGAAAAAAAGCAAAGCTTAACCCATTCTTTCCATTGAGTCGCAGCTTTATCCCGCCACTCGGAATAGTCACCAAGCCCGGTTTGAGCAGAGCCTATGTCGAGGAAAGCTGAGGCTGCCACAGCTGAACTCAAATCACCATGGATAAAATAGTAGTTTTCAAGTTCGTATGTTTCGGTGTAAACAATATGCGGAGAACTACGCATTTTCTTGAGGAAATCGTCGACATCTTTATCCAGGAAGAAAATAGCCAATGTCGTTTTGTTCTTAAATGAGTCAATGAGTGAATGTCGTCGCTTAAGGTAATCAAAGAATTGAAGTAAAACCGTTTTACCACCACTATTTGACGCAAGTTCCTCGGCTGTGACAAGTTGGTAATTAACAGTTTTTGTTTGACACTCACAATCTGTCACACGACTATAGAAGTAACGGTCCTCAATGCCCTCCACAAAAACAAACAGAGCATTTTGCGACATTTGCATGGACCGCCGATACCCTTGAAAGGAATGCCGTAACCTATTCATAACCTGAATATTTTGTTATCGGGTACGTCGGCCATTATTTCAGGAGAGTGAGTTGCTAGTATCAGTTGAGCACCTCCATTTAACTGTTGCATTCCTGATATCAAGCGTCTCTGCCAGTCGACATGCAGCGATATCTCTGGTTCATCGATGAGTAGTGTATTTTCTTCCGCAAGTAAGGCTTCGATGAAAATCCGGAGCACGTGCTTTTCACCCGAAGAGAGCGATGTCAGAGGGATAGTACGTTGTTCGTCTGTTTTGACATCAATATCGGCATCCTTGAATATTACCTTTTTGTTCCCCGTAAACATGTCACCTATCAACTGTTCCAACTTATTGCGGGAAGCCGTGGCCTTTTCGATTTGCTCCTCAACTACGTCCATCTGGCCAACGGCACTCTGGAGATGAGGATCTTTATCGAACTTCCTCTTGAATGCTGCTTTTGTCCCCAGTATGTGTTGTGATTTTTGACGGGATAGGAAGGCAGCGACGCGCTGGTATGCTGTTTTCGAATCAAGGTGCCTAAGACCTCTGCGGACCCTTGTCGGTGCTAAGATAGTCTGCAGTATGTTTGCCAGCCCCTTTTCTTGAATCGCTCGAACCTCGCTGAGAAGTTTGTTACTGTAGCGAGACCACAGATGTTCCAAACTCCGGGCAAATATTATATCCAAGTCGTACTCCGATTCAGTATATGCCGCCGCCTCATGACGCACCGTTAAAGGGAGTAACTCAGTTCCAGTATATAGCCGCCATGTAGGCAAGTATCTATGTGCCCAGTTACCTTTCGAATCTGCTGGTAGCTTTGGTTTGTGCGTCCACGCAAATTTTCCTCTCTTGAGCCTGAAGAGCTCTGCCTGGCCCAGACTCAGTTCTCGGTCCTCAATCCGAGTTACGTTCACCTTCAATTGTCTCATTCTCTGCCGCAGGTGTCGGCTTTCTTTATCATATTTTTGTACTTTCGCTACAAAATTCTTGTCATAATAAACTGAGTGAATTGCTACCTCTGCCCATTCGAAGGGCACTCGCTCCAAGATTTCGGGTTCATTTGACATCGCGGAGTGTAGGATCTTCAGCAATGATGTCTTTCCGCTTCCATTTAGGCCAAAGAAAACATTCACATCCAGATTTAGTTTTTGCTTATAGACGCTCTTTCGCCCAGCTAATCCAGCGACTGCGAATTCTATTATGTATGCCAAGATACCTCCTTTCTTAGTTTCTTTAAAATCAAATGAATTTGCATTTACTCTTTTAATATTAGTATATTTATAAGCAACTAAAAGTCAAGACTTAAAATACTCGAAATTCCTTTTCTCTAGACTTCGTATTTTTCTAAACTGTAATTTTGAGGGTGAGTACTAACTCTGATATGTGAAATAATACACTAGATAGTTGCGAGTATCGATGAGCCATCTCACCGCACTTTGCCTCTGGAAAGTGACGCAAATATCCCACCAAAACAGAGGACAGCGAAAATGATGAAGGCAGTTTTTGCACTTGTTAAGAAAGCGGGATAGTTTTCGGGTGTGATTTGTGCTCTGCCAATATATACAGCAAAGACCAACATAGCAATCCCCATAGAAAGCATCTGTCCGGTCAGTCGCATGGTGGCGAGCGTGGCAGAGGCGACTCCGTAAAATTTCTTTTCCACCGAGCTCATCACCGCATTGGTATTGGGAGAGGAGAAAAGAGCAAAGCCAAAACCAAGTAAAATCAAATTGAATATGATGAACGGAAAAGACGTGGCTGAGTTTAAGAAAGCAAAAAGCAAAAGCCCGATCACCGTTAATGTCATGCCAATTGAAGCCACTATCCTTGGTTCGATCCTGTCCGAAAGCCTGCCGGCAAGAGGAGAAAAGACTGCCATTATCACCGGTTGGGATACCAAAATCAAACCGGCATTCTCAGGACTAAGCCCTCTGGTATACTGCAAGTAAAGGCTCAAAAGAAAACCGGTGGCGGAGGTGGCACAGTAGTTAATCAAAGCCGCCAGATTGGAGAAGGCGAAAACGATATTATGTCTGAAGAGTTTTGTGTCGAAAACCGGACTGTCAACTCTTGTCTCCCATCTCACGAATGTGAAAATCCCTACGACGCCAAAAAGGATTAACCATACTGCAGAGACATTCGGCAACAGGGAGAAACCGTACATCAACGCCACAAGCGAAAGACCAAATATCACGGAACCACCAAGATCGAACTTCTCTCCTTTTGCCTCAGCCCACTCTCCCTTTAATTTCCATAAGATTAAAACAATTATTATCAACTCCAGGGGAACGTATGAAATGAAAATACATCTCCATCCAAGATGTTGTGTCAAAAATCCGCCGATAAATGGTCCGAGGGAAAGCCCCGAATAAACTGCGGCTACATTTATTCCCAAAGCTTTACCCCTTTCGCCGACAGGATATACCGAAGTCAGAATTGCCACAGCCGTGCCAAAGATCATTGCCCCTCCGATTCCCTGCAAGACCCGCAAGCAAAGGAATTCAATCTCGTTGGTTGAAACCGCCAAAAGGAGAGAGGCAACCAGATCAATGGATATGCCGTATCTCAAAATCTTTTTCCTGCCGGATATGTCTGCTATCCTTCCCATGGGAACTAAAAACATGGCGGCGGCTAAGAGATACGAGGTGGCAATCCAGCTTAACGAAACTGCGTGCATTCCAAATTCTTTTCCTATGGAGGGGAGGGCGATGTTAACGGAAGAGCCCATAAAGGGGGTAAGAAAAGAGGTCAAGGTGGCAACGAGTAAAGCCGGTCTTTTATTTACTGTTTCGTTTATATTCATCTTATTACCGATCTCACCGCTTTTGCCAAGTCCTCAGACCTGGCTGGGAGAAGTGTCAAGAGTAGCTTTTGACACAACTTGAAAAAGTTAGCGATTTGCCTGTGTGCTTTTATTTTCTGAGATCCTTTTTAAACCAGTTTAGCAATGTTAGATAAGAGGTGAAGATTGTGGTCAATAGCTGTAAGAATGGAGAGACGAATATCATCAGAACCAACCAGCCGACAAAGCTTATTTTCGGATCATAGAGAATTAGTGGAATGCCGAAATTTTTGAAGTCGGCAGCTGGATCGAAGAGCATTCGGATGGTCGGTCCCCAGATAACGCCCATCACCGCGAAAGTGAAAAGCGAAGTGATAAGGGCCTGTGCCAAAACTTTTCTAAAAACCTCCTTCAAACTTACGGTCAGCATGGTCGCTCTTTTGGTAATATACCATCCCACCACAAATCCGAACATAATACAAAAGAATGGAACCCCCATTCCTATTCCCACACACAAAAGATCAATGACAACAAAAATCAAAAAAGTAATCTTTATATTTAATTTGAGGAGTTTTTCCATGGTTTATATAAATATGCAGTTGTTGCGGGGTGCCTCACCTACAACTTGCGTTTGCTTTCATACGAATCTTTTGGTTCGGGGTAAGGGTACCCCGCACCAACGTGTCACAATTCATCCTCTTATGATACTTACGCCCGATCAACTGAGTGACTTAAGAATGAATACATCACTCTCTGGAAACCATCTTTAGACAATCCTCCGGACAGACATCCACGCAAAGACCACAGCCGTAGCAATTATCCCGATCTAAAGTGAGTTCTTCGCCATCCATTTTCCTGGCTTTAAAGTAGCAGACTTCTACACAGATTCCACAATCGGTGCATCTATCTCGGTCAGACCTTTCGATAAAAGTTCCCTTGTCGCACTTAATTCCGCTCGGATTGGTGAAATACTCACAGCAGTCGTCACAGCAAAAACAGATACCATCAGTTTGAGCCATGTTCTTTTCGTTTCGAAAAGGTCTGGTCACCAGATGTTTTTCTTTTGCTTCTTGGAAGATTCCTTCTAGTTCCGCAGGGGAGATTTCCCTTTTTCCGGAACCGCCACTGCCAGCAATGTCATCTCTAAACATCAGGCAGACGTCTATGCGTGAGCGAGCACACTTGCCACGATTTTCACGACATCCGCAGTTCGATACCCAGAATCGCTGGTGACGTTGGACAAGTTCCCTTACCTCTTTTGGAGTACAAACATAGTGAAAAGCTAAATCTTTTTCGTTCATTGATATCTTCCTACGAGAATTCACTGAGCTTCACATAAGTAATGGAAAAATTTAAGTTAGTTCGGGAATTGTCAACGGGATTCCCCGCCTTTGACGGAGAAAAATCTCCCGCGAAGCGGGATCTTGACGACAATTCCCGCACGAACAAGAGGGTTTTTCAACATGCCTATGCCTTTACCAGATATTTTTCAAAATCAAAAACCACATATTTCTTGCCTTTTTGGATTATTTTATGACCTTCCGTCTCTAAAAGTTTCTTTTGCGCTTACACTCAGGGCAAACTTCATGAACGGGAAACATGCTCTTATGTGAAGCCGCCAAAGATGCTTCAGCTATCTTGTCAGCTTGGAGGCTATTGTTGCCACATGTTTCCCCTGAAACCGTGCTGCCGCCAGCTCATTTTCGCTGGGCAGGCGCTCCCCCTTGGGACCGGCAATCGTCGATGCGCCGTAAGGAGATCCTCCGGTTATCTCGTCGATACGCGACTGACCTTGAAAGGTATATGGTAAACCCACAACGACCATCCCCAGATGGAGGAGGGTAATGTGAAAGCTAAGAATGGTGGACTCCTGCCCTCCATGCTGTGTGCCAGAGCTGGTAAATACGCTTCCCACCTTGCCGACCAGCGCCCCCTTCGCCCAAAGCGGACCAGTGGCATCAAGGAACTGGCGCATCTGTCCGCACATGTTTCCAAAGCGAGTGGGCGTGCCAAAGATGATCGCATCTGCGGAAGCAAGCTCATCCACCGTGCATATCGGGACATGAGAAAATGCCTTTTGAGCTTCGAGTGCCCCAATTTGTTTGAGTATCTCATCCGGTAGCGTCTCCGGCACGCGGCGCATTACTACCTCCGCACCCTTCACTTCCCTGGCACCTTGTGCAACAGCCTCCGCCATCCGGTGAATGTGCCCATACACAGAATAGTAGACAATTAAAACCTTCATAGCTTTTATCTCCTTCTTATTTACGGTTTACTTTCTTGGACATTCTTCTACGGCGATTCAATCAATACAAACGTATGAAGATTTGTTACATTCTATCTGAAGGCTCCGCTATGGCGAATTTGATTCCCCCTCACCCTATCCCTCTCCCCACAGGGGAGAGGGGGCAACATCGTATCAGAAATAAATGAGTCTGTATTAATAATCAATCTTCAGGAAGTCCTTTTTCAGACACCATCTTGTTTAGCTTCGTCACAGCAGTTCCATCCTTATCATATCTGGAGAGATAGTTTATGAATTCGTCATAGGTAAGAATTTCCCCTTTGAAATCTTTATATATATCTTTAATCAACTTCTCCCAGTTTTCATCCCCAATTTGTCTCCGCAGCTTGTCGATGACATACGGTCCTTTTCCGTAAATGGCTCTGGCTTTTTCTTTTGAATTCGGAAAATCAACATCCATTATTGAAACTTCATTCTCTGAGCCAGCAATTTCCTTGTAAGCATCCAGCCCCTGTTGCAGTCCTTGGGTAAAAGCATCCTTTCCTTTTGTGCGCTCCAGATACATAAGTCTTAAATAGTGGGGTAAAGATAGTTGGAGAAACCAAAATCCTTTGCTCCCAAATTTGAAAAATACTCCGGCAGCCATCCACTGGCAGGCAATGGAAAGATGAAGATTATCATATTGACCTTGCTTGAAGGCATCGATGAATGTTCGTCCAATCATTAGAAGACCAGTAGCTATATTCGTTCCCTCCAGCTCAGGGATTTCGATCAAAGTTAGGCGATTATGAGGGTATTCGCCGATAAATTCGTTATAGAATTTCAAGGTACTGCAAGCTTCAGAGAGAATTTTGTTTTTTGTTTCCTTATCAACAGTGGAGGAATAGAAATAGATTTCTTTGGCGCCACATTTCTTAACAGTTTCATTATACAAGTCTGATTTTGCGATAATCAGCGGTAATTTGAACACAGGGATTTTGCTTTCCCAGAGGAATTGAGAATACTCAGGAAAGGTCTTCTTCTCTACAAAATCACCAGCAGAAAAAACCACGTATCCTTTAGGAACTTCGGCCTTGAGTGTAAATTTGGCAATTTGATCGAGGATGAGAGGATACCAGCGATGTCCTCGGTCTAAAATTGCCATGTCATTTTTTGATTTGAATTTATCAATCGGCAAAGTGTAATCAAAATCTACGCTCAGTTTTTTGCTTGATACCAATTCCGGGGAGACTGTTATACGTAGAGTATCATTTCCGGTTAATTTGTGAGGCATTTCAATCCGCTGGCCTTTCACGTTGGATCTTATTGAACTTAATTTTGCATCAGAAGTCAGCAGGACATCGAATTCACTAATGGTATCAGGTTTCTGCAGTTCTACTCTGGTTGTTACCTGTAATTGGCTATCCGGCAAATCCAGATTTACTTTAACATCGTAAGAAGTTATTTCTATTTGAGGCGTTTGGCAAAATGCGTTGTGGCCTAATAATACTAACAAAGTAAAAATTATGATTTTCAGATTGTAACCACGCATATATCCCTCCGGTTTGGCTGTGCTCTCACTCTTTTTGGGTTTTGTTGCCTCTCCGCAGATCTTCCGCCATGGTTTTGATCTCGGTTAAGTCCCGCTGCATTTCGCTCCAGCCATACCAGAAAGCATAATCTGGATTAGCGTGGAATGTGCCCTGGAAGGTTCTCATCCGATGCTCAAGATACATCACAAACAGTTTCTGCTCAATTACCGTGGGCGCATCGTGGAATGTGAGTAGGTCCGGAAATGGATAAGCGTAGCTCTGTGGTTTGGGAAGCAGTCCATCTTTGTATAAGCCTGCCACTGTTCGGATCGCCTCAGCCATCAGGCGATCTGCCTCTTTGATCATCTGGTCGCCCTTTGCCAGCTCCCCTTTGGCGAAATTCGCGGAATGACAATTATTGCAAGTCTTAACCATCTTATCCCGCTCTTTTTGCCAATCTTCTTGTGTGAGTCGAACCACATCCGCCGCCTTTACCACATCGAGTCTGGCAGTGGGGTTTCCATCTGGGTCAAGGACTTCCAGAGCTTGTAAAATTGTGGCGCGGTCAGCCGCCCACAGGTTGTCTTCCGGCATGGGAAGACGCACCGCCAAAAATCCCCAGGCGGTTCGGTTAGCATGGTTACCGTCTTGCAAATGGCAAGTCTGACATGTGGGAGCGGCGACAGCTTCAGGAAGGATGTTGGTCTGCTTCAACAAATATCGAACCCCATGCTTGGAAGAGGAATACATCTCCCACTGGGGATGGTCAAAGCCCATGTGGCAAGTTTGACAGGCTTGCGGTTGCGTGGCTTCCTGAACAGAGAATATGTGCCGGGTATGACAGGCATCGCATGAAGCCACGCCAAATCCCGCCCCATCCTTTTTCAGCTCAGCTATCTCCTCCTCCGTTTTCAATCCAAGCTTATGACACCCACCACAACCCTTCATTCCCTCCATCAAAGCCATGGGTTGCCAGTGAGCAGTGGGCATAGCCTTCATCGCCGCCCAGGCCAGAGCATGCTTCCCACCTTTGAATTGTTGAACTTGCGTTTCATGACAACTAGCGCAGGTATTTGGCGTTGGAATTTCGACTTTGGCTACGTCCTGAGCAGAAGTGTGTTGATCCCCATGGCATACCGAACAGTTCACTTCATTGTGACTGTGCTTACTCAGTTGCCAGTCGGAGACAACCTTGGGCGTGACTTCCTTGTGACAGTCAACGCACACCTGGGCTAAAACACCAGGGGCAACAAACAAGCTCACCAGAAAAATGATAATTACTTTATACCTCACAACGCACCTCCTTGGTTGGAGTTTGTTTGAAAAGTTTTCTTCGGTAACATGGTATATAACATTGTCGATGTATCTGAAGTGAAGAGCGATTTCCTGCATTATTTCCCGATACATGCTCTTATTACAACAAAGCGGGCTGAAACTCATCACTTTCGTTTGAGGCGATTCTCTGAATAACATTCTAAATCTTTGCCCGGAGCGGCAAGCTCAAAGAACACGAGAAATTCATCTTCGTTTAGAATTTTATACGTTACCTTTGCTTTCCAACCGGACGGAATATTTTCTATGCTCTCCGAAAGAAAGACAAAAGTTTTGCCATCCGAAGAAAGAGTGTCGAGAACATATTGATTGACAAACCCTTCTACGTGAAATTGTCGCAACACGAACTTCCCTCTATTGCTATCATAACTGATAAAACCTAAATCCTCGTGCACCTCACCTTTTTGATTTTTCTCCTGCGGTTCAAACACCGCCTTGCCCTTCACCTCGAGAAATTTGCCATTAAGAACAAACTTAAATTCTGCTTCCAGCTTCGATTTCCCTGGTTTTCCTTCTCCCGTGCCTTTCCACGAGCCAACGAAAAACTTAAAAGACTCCCAGACATTTTGTTTCTTTTCTTCTTGTGCGAAGAGGATGCTCGGCACAAGGATGAAAATGAAAAGAATTTCAGTTATGACCTGCTTCGCCCTGCACATCTTTACCTCCTTTTGTAACGGGTACTTATTGCAAATATGCTAAATATAGCAAACGAATTAAATGGATTGACATCATCACCCTCCCCCTGACCCCCTCCCATCAAGGGAGGGGGAAATTTATGAAGTCCCCTCTCCCCTTGCGGGAGAGGGTTAGAGCCTGCCCTGAGCGAAGCGAAGGGGTGAGGGGTATGTAAATTCATTTTTTGCGTTTGTATTAGTCTGACTCCAATATTTTTCAAGAACGTATCATGGTTAGCAACATCTTGAATTTCTTGGTTGCTTTAACTGAATGTGGAACATTGGCAGGCATAATGACCATCTGCCCGGTGAATGCATTTAAGACCTTCCCTCCGATAGTAAGTTCAGCCTGTCCATCTAAAATTTGCACTACTGCATCAAATGGCGCGGTATGCTCACTTAATCCTTGTCCTTCATCAAAGGCGAAGGCTGTTATTGTTCCTGTTTTCTTGTTTATTATTTCTCGACTCACAACAGAGTCATTCTGGTAATCTATCAAATCAACTAAGCTTTTGGCTTTGGTTTCAAGTTTTTCAATCCCCTTCTGTTTTTTGTGATGTTCCATAGTTTTATTCTCCGTTTTTTAATCAATTTTGTCTACTGTTTTAGACATTATTGAAGGAGCGTAAAGTGATTTAGACAAAAAATAAAACAGTATATTGTTGTTGCGGGGTGCCTCCACCCCGCAACTATCATGGTTCGGGGTAAGGTGTTAATCCTCATCTTTCACTCTTTATCTTATTGGAAAGTTGTTTCCCCATCTCAACTATCTTTTGATGGTCATCCACCGAAGGGGGACCGTTTATCTCAAGTGTCCCGACTACTTCTATTTTTGTAGGTCCCAGAATTTCTAAAGCTTGTCGGAGCGCCCCGCCGGCCCATCCGTAAGAACTTAAAATAGCACCATATTTTAAGGGCGGATGTAATGCTTTTACCAGATTTGCCGCATTCATAGCAATAGGGTGCATTCCTCCTAAAACTGTTGGCATCCCCAAAACGATGGCACGCGAATCAACCAAATCTTTGGCTATCTCCCCTATGTCTGCATGGGGAAGGTTATATAAACTTATTTCCATACCTTCAGATAGCAATGTTTCAACCATTGTTTTTATCATCGCTTCGGTGGAGTTCCACATACTGACATAGACGACAATTGCCTTCTGTTTTGTCTCCCCTGCAGTCCATTTCCGATAAGGCTCCAAAATCCTTTCAGGGTTTTTATAAATGGGACCGTGGCTCGGTGCGATAATTCTGATCTCCAGATTCTTTATTTTGTCAAGAGCCTTCTTCCCCATATTTCTGAAAGGCATCATTATCTCTCCGAAATATCTCTTTGCCACCGGAATTATTTCTTCAACATCCTCATCATAGATTCCAAAAGCGGTATGAGCTCCAAAGAAATCACAGGAAAACAGAATCTTGTCCTCAACCAGATACGTGAACATGGTTTCTGGCCAGTGAAGCATGGGAGCCTCGATGAATTGTAAAGTTTTACCACCAAGCTCAATAGCGTCTCCGTCCTTGACTGTTCTTATTCTTTCATCCTGCACCCGATGGAGGATTTTGGCCATCTTTGCGCCTTTTTCGGTTGTAATAAGCACAGCTTCTTTACTTGCCTGCAACATGTAAGGAATCGCATTAGCATGATCTGGCTCAGCATGATTCATTACGATGTAATCTAAATCAGTGGGGTCTGTTATCTGCCCTGTTTTCTCTACCAATTCTTTTTCGAATCCCGGGTTTACTGTATCAATGAGAGCAGTTTTTTCTTTTCCCTTCACCAGATAGGCGTTATACGATGTTCCCTGAGGGAGGGGAATAAGGGCATCAAAGATCCTGCGGTTAAAGTCCTTTATCCCTACCCAGAATACGCCTTCAGATATTTCAGGCACATTATATCTTTTCATTTACCACCTCCTAATTCCCTTTTTGCAATATCACCTAACAGTGTCGGTGCGGTGCGTCCACCCCGCACCTCTTATGGTTCGGGGTAGGGTACCCCGAACCAAAGTGATTAAAATATAGGTGACGTCACAATAACCTTTTTTCCCCTTCCATCTTCTTGATCTCTGTGATGTCTTGAGTTACCTCTAAACAACCGAGATATTCTCCATTCTTCTTGCGAACAGCAAAATATCTGATGTGAATTAACTTGCCCTCCAGATTAATCCAAAATTCTGCTACGTCCTTTTTCCCGCCTTTGAAATCTTCCAATATCTGATTGACCACGTGAACGCTCTTTTGAGGATGGCAAAGTTGAACTTGCCTACCGATGATGGCTTTAGTCCTAGAGAAAATCATCTCTTTGGGCTGGCTGAAATATCGAACCAGGTCCTCTTTATCTATGAAAGTTATCTCCACCGGCAGTGTGTTGAAAATTGTTTCAATCTGCTCTTTTGACAAACTTCCGGTTTCGAAAGGAATCATCCCTTCTATTTCAGGTTTAGAAGTCGGAGCCTTCATCTCTTCTGTGGTTATCCTTGCAGATTCGGGAGTAAAAGAACAGTAGCCAATTTCATCAAATTGATGCCTTATATCTTTCCATTCATTTCCTCCTATAACTTTCAGAGCAGTTGGGAAAAGAATGTTATTTTCTTTATAAAAATGACTGGAGAGCATTTCAGCCAAAGACATGGCTACTTCTTTTAGTTGGTTTGAAAAATCTTGGAAAGGTATACTGTCGTGTGTGTCAAGAAGTTTATAAACGTTCTTCTTTATCTCTCTTATTTTATCGTGCTCCATCCACATGATGGCTGGAGGTTGGGTGATCCCATGTTTCTCCAGATAAGGGAAAAGGACGTTTTCCTCCCGCAAATAATGGCTTTCCGATTCTTTAAAATGCTCTGCAATATGACCTAACTTCGTCATCTTTTCTTCGGCTGAAGCGAAATCTTTTTCTACCATTATCTCTTTTGCCACCTCTCTAAATTCATTAGCAAATCTTAGAAGTATTTTGTGCTCTTCCATGAGGATGTGGACTGGGTGTCCTGGAGGTGCCAAAGCCTTCGCTTTTTCAAGCGACTCTTTGAACACAGTTAGATGAACGTCGCAGAGCTTCTGAATTTCTTCTTTGGACATGCCTTCTTTTATAAGTTCTTCTTCAACCTGGGCTATCTCGATGGGACTTACATCCTTTAAAATTTCTTTAAACCTCTCTTTGACTTCATCGGGTTTTGCCCCGGCATGCAGTTTTTCAATCAACTCTTTTAATGCCTTCTTTTTGTTTCCAACCAAGTCAGCCATGATTTGTCCTCCTTAATTTTCTGCCTTTTCAAATTGGTCCTTAGCCGCTCCGCAAACCGGACATACCCAGTCGTCGGGCAACTGTTCAAAAGACGTTCCGGGTTGTATCCCGGAATCGGGGTCTCCTTTTTCCGGACCGTAGATATAACCGCAAACTATGCACACATATTTTTCCATTTCTTCCTCCACTAAAAATATTCTTGTCATCCATCATGGACACCTTTTCCATGACGGTTTATGATAAGATTTCTGGTTAGCTACTGAAAAAAAGATCGATTCTGCTTTTTATGAACTCCGCCAACTTTTTTGGCTCACCCGTCCCGATTCGATACATTCTTCCGTCCTTCATATTCAATTGCACCGACCAAGAGCCGGAAACATGATAAAGCCAACCACCGGGGATCTTTCTTATGCCCCATCCGTAATACCAGGGGTTCTTTTCGATACTGCAGTCCCGGATATCCTTGAAATAAAACTTCTTCCGAAACAGCCCTATCCCGAATTTTATTTCAAGATAATTATTATACCCCATGACAGACCCGATGACGGTCAGATGCGAAAACAGAGAGAGGAGGATTAAGAAGAATATGATGAAACCAAAATACAGGACACTGGGACCGGGATTATCGCCAAAAGGTTTGTCCAGCACCTCCTGACGATAGATTATATACATCATAAAAAGGAGTATGGGGAGAAAAGAGAGGATTATCAGCCATCCGGTCTGTCTTTTTTTGTAAAGAACGGGCATGATCAAATAACTCCTTTCCGTTTAGTTGCGTCAGTCATCAGGATTCCCCATCCGGGGAAGAGTAACTCTTGACGCAACAATTACCTCACCCCCGCCCCCCTTTCCATCAAATGGAGAGGGGTTCACCCTGAAGGGAACACAGGTGTAGGTCGGGCTGTCCGAAGGACTGCCCGACAAACTTAGGTGTCGGGTCGGGGACCCGACAGGCACAAAAGACTTTTATTCTTCTCCACTGAATGGTGGGTATTTATCGGTAAAGAAGTATCCCCAATAAGAATACACACGCAGTTGCCATCGCAAATACCCGAGAACAAAGTTATACATCCCCTTGGGATACTTTCCGGTAAACAGGATTGCCCACCAAGATATAAATATCACAAAGAAAACGGCAATCCCGTAAACCGCTAAGCATATCCCATGGGGAATTCCTACGTAAAGCCATCCAAAGAGGGTCTTCAGAATAAGTGTGCCCCTGGAGAGCTTCTCCGGATAATCAACCGTTAACTTCGCCGGTGAATCAACCATGATATTTACCTCCTTTGATATTGTTTTAGAAAAACGTAGGTGTCGGGTAGCTCGCCAAATGGCTCGCAACCCGACCTATGAATTAACGTCATTCCGCAAGCAGTATTCTGCTAATTTTAGCCTTCCCTTTGACACCAAAATGAAGACTAAGAAGTACTCCTACCTCCGTCTGGTACAGTCCCATTAAATCCTGACTGAAATTTCGCTCAAGAGTTTTCGGCATATCTGCGTTAAGACTAAACTCTCTCCCAACAAAGTATTGTGCGTATCCGACGCCTGAGTCGTTTACTCTTTTCGCTTCACCCTCATCGAAAATGTATTGAATGTAATAGGGCCGATTATTTGTCGCCACGACAAATATGAATAACTGAAACAAACCGTCATGGGCGACATCTATGGCAATGGTATTCTTGTTCAGAAGATTCCGCCCTAATGACCATTCAATTCTAAACTCTTGGTCTTCGCTCGATTCCAGTTCAATACATGGGGGAAATGAATCAGGGACGACCCGGAGAATTCCCTTGGCGTAAGCTGTATGGTAAGGGCGCCAACCGTAGATTCTCTGTGGAAGAAGACCTTGGAAGTGTATTTCTGTCTTTGGCAATCCGGTAGGCCAGTACACGATACGGGTCCGGCTCATGTATTCAGGTGAATTCCTTATATGCCATTCGATTGTCCGCTTCGTTTCTTCGGTCGGTTGCCTATAATATAGATAACCCCAACTCAAATGACCAACAGGATCAACTTTTCTATTAAGATACTTCTCGTAAAGCAAGTCCAAAATCTTCTGTGTCTGGTCGTTGTCAAGGATTTTTTCAATTTCGCTGATATCAGTTATTCCATAATTAACGGTATCCTTTCTCCAAGAAATTAGCTCATCCAGCCTTGGATTGCGTCCATATCTTTTGTTGAATAACATTATTAGTTCCGCCTCCGGAATTAATCCTTCGACCCCAAAAAATCTTTCAAAGCTCAGAGGTAGATACTTTCTAAAGATATCTTTGTGTTGGATTAGACGATTTTCGATGTCACGTTTTAGCCAATACCTTACTGGGATTTCTCCCTTCATTCCATCCAACTTCTTTTGAAGCCCACTGGTTATGTCGAATGCTACAAAAAGAAATCCTTGTGCCTTGTGTTGGTCCATCTTATCACGGATGTCTGTGACCTTCGCCTCCGGCACTGGCTTATTCCAGTATTTACAAGATACAAGATATCTTCTTTCTATCCTCTCCAGAGAGTTTGCGAAATACCCTAACACCAGAATATCTCTGCCTTCGTCAGGTCCGATTCCTGCTCTCTCCTCGATATAGAACTCTTCCTTTTCAAGAAGATCGCAAACAAGGTCTTCAAATTGTCTCCAATCTTTTATTTCAGAAAAGTCTATTGACATTCTCTTCCCTCATTATTAGCCTAACATCGCCTATACATCGGAGAACTTTCTCCGGTTTTCTGTAATTCAATCCCCTTTTGTTCTCCGCTTTCCATATACTTTAAAATGGCTTTGTCTTTTTTGATTTCATCCTCACTCGTTATTAAAGCTTTTTTGTGCCTGTCGGGTCAGGGACCCGACAGGCACAGATTGATAACTCATTTTTTCCCAATGGGCATAATATAGATAGGCTGTTCTTTTGGGGACAAATTCAAAGCTTTTCTCACATCTTCATCTTTAAACCCTGCCATCACAACTGTTCCCAGTTTCAGAGAAACTGCTTCGAGATACACGTTCTGGGCGGCGTGACCCGCCTCAAGATACATCCAGTTTGAATTGGTGGAACGTTCGGACATCCCGGAGAAGACCAAGACCGCTGGAGCGTTTTTAATAGGAGCCTGTCCCACTCCCAGGGAAAGTTTGGTCTTGAAGTCTCCCTCGGCGACTTTCACAAGCTCATGACCCTGGGGCTGATATTTGTAAATTCCCATAGGAAGACCGGTCACATTTCCAGAAATCAAATAGACCTCCAAAAGATAAAGAGCCCGGGCGGATGGAGCGGTTCTATGACCCGTCTTTGGGTCAGTAATCCCTTGAGCCGCCCAAAGAATCTGGGATACGTCTGAAAGAGTCAAAGGTTCGTCTTTATAGGTCCTTATTGATCTTCTCTCCAGCAAAGCCTTTTCCACCGACACAGCGCCATCGTATTTGGGTGCGGGGAGTTTGATATTCTCCATTTTAGAGCCTTTCTCTTCAGCCATCGCCTGTTGACGCTGGTCATAGGATTTAAAGAACATGGCGATGAATAATCCCCCGGCAAAAACCATCGCCAAAACAGACGTCAAAATACACCTTTTCATACCTTACCTCCTTTGATGTTGTTTTAGCTTTGTAGGTCGGGCTGTCCGAAGGACTGCCCGACAAACTTAGGTGTCGGGTAGCTCGCCAAATGGCTCGCAACCCGACCTACGAACTTACTACTGATAGGCTTTGCTACGATGTCTAACTGCAATAATATCAACTTGCAAATCCTTATCGTAGATGGCATAAATAACTCGATAGTCCCCTACCCGAATTCGCCAAAGGTTTCTCTCACCCCTCAACTTGTGACAATCTCTCGGTCTTGGATCTTTGACTAATGCTTCTATCTTTGGAAATATCCTGTTGACTAAAGCAGTGTCAAGAGCTTCAAGCTCTTTGCGGGCTGGACGGGCAAAAGTCAATGTGTAATCAGTCATTCAGCTTTCCCTGTTTGCGAAGTCGTTTCTTGACCGACTCAAGCGATTCTCTGGGCTCAGATGCTCGTTTCCGGGCAACCAGGCTGTCGTAGAAATCTTCCCACAACTCGCCGTAGCTTTCGAGGTCAATCACCACTGCCCTCTTCTTCCCTCGATCATCTGTAATGTATTGAATACCTCTCATCTTAAGTCTCCTTTATCAGAAATTGTTGTCATTCAACCTAATTTGGGTTAAATCCTTTTATCAAAACGCTCCTCTTATCTTTTCTAACTCTATCTCCTTTTGTTCTCCGCTTTCCATGTCTTTTAAAATGGCTTTGCCTTTTTTGATTTCATCCTCACCAATGATTAAAACTTTTTTGGCTTTTTGGCGGTTGGCTTCTTTCATTTGGGCTTTTAAGCTTCGGTTCAAATAGTCGGTCTCACAGATGATATTTTTTCCTCTTAAATCTTTTACAAGTTTCATTGCCAAGGTCCTGGCTTGGTCTCCTAAAGCGGCAATGAACATATCTAAATCTTTCTCTTCTAAATCCAGTTTTTTCTCCATTTTTGAAACCAACACAAATCTCTCTATCCCGGCGGCAAAACCGATGGCTGGGGTATTTTTTCCACCTAACTCTTCGACTAAAAGATCATAGCGACCACCACCGCATAAAGTATCCTGGGTGCCCAAGAGCTTTGATTTCAGCTCAAAAGCGGTTTTGGTATAATAATCCAAACCCCGCACCAATGTTTTGTCCTCGAAATAATCTATCTTTAGCTCGTCCAAATATTGTTTGACTAAATTATAATGATTTTTGCACTCCTCACAGAGAAAATCGATCATCACCGGAGCGTCTTTCAACTGCTTCATACATTCTTCTTTTTTGCAGTCGAACATCCGCAAGGGATTTCGCAAAAAGCGAGTTTTACAATCTTCACACAACTCACCTACTTTGTCCTTCATAAAATTGAGGAACTTATCCCTATGAATGGGTCGACAAATGGGACAGCCAATGCTGTTTAGATGAAGCTTGAAATCGGTTATGCCCAGAGCATGGCAGATTTTGACCGATAAGTCGATCACTTCGGCATCCAGAGAAGGCTCCAGAGAACCGATGGCTTCAACACCAAATTGATGAAACTCTCTTAAGCGTCCTTTCTGCGGTCTTTCCTGACGGAACATGGGACCGAAATAAAAAAGCTTAACTAAGGGGGATTTCTCCCCCAGGCTATGCTCCAGATAGGCTCTCACCACTCCCGCAGTTCCCTCAGGCCTCAAAGTCAGACTTCTTTTACCCTGATCGAGAAAGGTATACATCTCCTTTTGGACGATGTCCGTATCCTGACCTATGCTTCGGGCGAAAAGATCGGTCTCCTCAAAGATAGGGATGCGAATCTCCTTGTAGTTATAAAGGGAGATAGTTTTTCTTACCTTCTCCTCCAGATTTTGCCATTTGAAAGAATCTTCAGGCAAAAGATCATGCGTTCCGTATAAGGCTCTGTATTTCATATTCTCATTCCACAGTTATTGAGTTTGAATCGTAGTTGCTCAATTTATTGAGCGTTAGAGGAGCGCCCGATAAATCGGGCAACTACTTTGGTTTTGAAAAAATATAATAATGATTTGTTGATTTAATGTCAACTATGAATTGATGTGGATGAAAAGATAAGAATTTAAAAGAGACATCCGAAGATCATTTGGGTAAGTTGATCTTGCCTTAGGCAAATCCAGTCATAGGCGGGATTACCATAAAGCGTCACGGACGAGGGCGTTCGTGACGAACGGGGGGATTGCTTTGTCGTCCATATGGACTCCTCGCAATGACATTTCATTTAACTCGTTTGTATTAGAATTCAAAACCTAATGAGAAGCGGTGAACACTTTGGAGGCGGGAGAAATCTGCCCAGGCGTAGTTTATGTCCAAGTTGGTCTTCCTCCCGGCTTTGAGTTTTACCCCACCGCCCAGAGTAAGCCCTTCCTCCTCATAATTAAACTTATAACCTGCTCGTAAAGAAAAATGTTCTCTCCATATATATTCACCACCGAAGCTGGCTTGCTGGAGGTTGTCATTCGGATGCTTTGCTTCCATGGATACGGTCAACTTAGACTCCGGGGTCTCTATCAGATCATATGCCAACCCCAACCTAAAGGTAAGAGGCAGATCATAAGGATCGACCGCCAATTTGGATTTAACATTATCATAATTAGGATTCCCCGGCTCCGGATTATAATATGAACCCAGCTCGGGACCATCCACTTTCATTTCCGAACCTAAATTAGAAATGTTCATCCCCATCCTCAAGCTTTTGAAGCCGGTGTAAAACAGAGTCCCAAAATCGAAGGCAAATCCGGAGGCTCTTTCCTCGGAGATCCTCTCCCAGATGTATTTCCCGGTTATTCCCGCCGAGAATCTGTCGGTCAGCTTTCGTCCATATCCCAAAGCTAAACAGTAAGAGGAAGCCGTGAAAGTCTCCCCGCTCCCTTCGGGCTCCTCCACTGTGGTCACCTCCATCTCCCCCATGCTCAATGCAGTCAGACTGACTCCGAAGGCGGCATAATCGCCCCACGGCTTTCCGAAAGTGACGTGGTTCAATTGAACGTCTCCTATCCAATCAACATTGGTGAGGGAAAGATTAACCGAAGAGAGCTGGGTTAATCCAGCCGGATTCCAATACATGGCATAGGCGTCGTTGACTGATGCCACCGAAGCTTCACCCATTCCCACGTATCTTGCTCCCATGCCGATTTTCAAGAATTGCGCACCCACCGTTCCCACTTTAGAAAATTCACCCCCAAGACCTGTGCTCGTCAAACCAAGTAGAAACACAATCGCAATTGCAAAGGAAATGATTCTTCTCATTTTTTCACCCCTCTTTTATTTTTCGTTTATCGTTTATCGGTGTCGAGACTCGTTTCGAAGCTCGTCCTTCGGAAACTCGAAGCTCGTCTGGAGGATCCCCCGCCTTTGGCGGGGGAAAAGATTTTAGGGCTTCACACTTCGAGTTTCAAGCCTCGATACGGGCTTCGTCACCTTTAGACGAGTGTCGAAAGAATAATTTTTTAGAAAACTGTATCCTTTTTAGTTATTAGCTTTTTGACGCGACACAAGTGTCGCTACTCCAACTCTTTCCAAGCCATAAAGGTTTGGCTACGCTTTGCAAGGCATTGAGTATCCGTTTAATAGATTCGCTTTGCTCACTACAAGTCCGCTTGATCCGTTGACCTATTTAATCACTGCAAACTTTCCTATCTTCTCTCCATATTGGGATTGAACGTGATAGAAATATAGTCCGGTCACTATGCCCTGCTGGTTTATGGTCAACATATCCCAATCCTCTGTTCCGGTGCCGTTGTTGTGTTCTATGGTCTTGACCAAATCTCCCGCCAAAGTGAAAATGCGGATGGTGCAAACATCCGGAAGATGGGTGAACTGAATCTTTCTTATCCCTTCCTTGGTCTCCCAAGCGGCATGAGCTATATATGGATTGGGAACCACCTTGACTTTCGACAATTCATTCTTGGCTTTTTGAGCATCAATCCCACCAGCACTAAAGACGAACTCATCATTTGAGGAGTTAAGTGGGGCGCCCTCGATTCGGAAAACGTCTCCCACGCTGTAATTGGTGTCAGCTATGTCGAATCGGAAAAACCAAGCATGATAATAGGGCCAAGCTTCCGGATGTGGCATTCCATCGTAAGGAATATTGACTATATCAATATATTCCTTGTTTTCAGGAGTCCATACACCATTACCGTTTCTGTCAAAAATCTCCGCCAAGACCTGCACATCTTCACTGGTGTTCCAAACCTCAAAAGGCACCTGCACCGGGGTGACGTCGTCCAGAAAATTGTAAGCCCCTGACCCATTTGAGGTAAATCTGATCTCATATGTGGAACGGAAATGGATATCACCCCCTAAGGGCCACCCAAAGGTTTCGCCGGTGGTTCCATAAAAGTATCCCATATGCAAGGTGGCTTCCTCTCCAGTTGCGAATCCGGTTTGATCAAAAGAGCGTGGAATTTTTTCTCCATCGGTAACGATCACATGGATGCCATCCACCACCGAATATTTTTCCACGTTTCCGGACTGCTCGGTTTGATCTTTTAAAACCGTGTCCCCAGTGGTGATATCAACCACATGCCAATAAGTGGTGCGGGGATTTTCGGTAAAGACCACCTTGTAATCATGATGAGTCAAAACGTTGGGATCGAAGACGATGGGGACAACTTTTCCATCACTTTTCTTTTCCGATCCATTGTAGTTATGTGATACCGTAGCCTCTGCAGAAAAATACCCGGCTGGATCGGTTCGGGGAATGGCGAAAGCACAGTTCGAATCCTCACCCGGTCTGCCATAGGCGGTCTGCAAGGGATCGATAGGCACACTGGGATCACCCCCATCGAAGGATACCACCGAATACCAATATTCTATCCCATTGGTCAAGCTGCTATCGATAAAGGTATGGGGTAAGATGTCGTCATCATTATCTTTTTGAAACATGGCTATGGGAACATAGTCGGGACCTAAGCTCCCATCCGGATTTCTCACCAAATCTCCCCAGCTTGCTCCCATATCCGTGCTGCGATAAATCTTATAGCCTTTAAAATCGATCTTTCCGGTCAAGGGATCAGGAAAGAGCTCTGAGCAATTGTTCCAAGAGACTTTCACCTTTTTATATCCAGGTGTAGCCACCAATCTTACCGGCTTGGGAGGCTCAGGACCAATAAAGTGATTATCGTAAATGGTTTGAGCCATAAGGGCGTTCTTTTTCAGCTCCTCTTCTGTTTGCCCTGCCACTAAGGCAAAGACCACACGAACGGTCTTACCAGAGGTGAGATTTATCCCCCGCGTGCATTGAACATAATACTGATCAGTAGGGGGCAAGCTTTGGTCAAACTGTTGGCTGTTGAGGAATTGGTATTTGCCTGGGTCGTCATCTGGCAAATCCTCCCACCTTCCGGTTCGAAAAGCAGTCATTCCAATGTTATCCGGGGTCTCAATATATTTGGTCCCCATCATTCCAGCTTTTACCAGAGGTCCCCAAGCAGGATCGTAGCCATCTTCATCCCAGGTCCAGGATAAATTCATGGAGGAGTCGAAGCCGACCAGATCGCCTAATCTGCCGTTTTCATGTGTAGGAGGATGATAGCCCCCAACATCAAAATCACAATAAAGACCAAAAGCAAAATCTGTGTAATTATTTGGACTTGTGTTTTTAATATCCAGAACCACAAAGAGATAATCCTGGTTGTATTTGTAATTCCACTGATAGATGGTTTGGGTCATCTCTAGACCCAATTTGGACACTACACTGTTGGTATCGCAGAAACGATAATGGCTTTCCTGAAGTGAGACCGGACCCGCCTCCACAAAGCCGACGCCCAGACTCCAAACTTTATTATAAGTCCAATCTTCAACCTGACTATCCCATACCCTCCACCCGGAAGCTGGCTTGCCAATGCCCAGTCCCACCGTATCTGTGGGATCATAATTGTAAGAGGTGGGATCGGTGGAAATATGTATGCGATAACTCTCTTTTCCGTTGATCAGGGTGGCAATGGGCATGAAATCGTCCTCGGTATTAGCCACCACGGTATCTCCATTTGGTTTTACTGCTCCCATCCAATATTTGATCTCAGCTAAGTAATTATGACCTGATCCCTTGGGCCATTCTCCCGAAGGAAAGCCGTAATCCCTCAACCCTCCGATTTGTCCCCAATTCTGCACGGTGGTGACAATGTTCCCTTTGTTATGCAAGATTCGATCTTGCATGGGAGTGGGGGGGGCTTGGGGAGTCGTCTGGGCAGACCATATCCAGCCGGTAAACCAAAAAGGGAGAGTTGCCGCCCCTAAGATAAGAATCACTTTTTTTACAAATTCCTTGTTAATCATTCCATATCCTCCTTAGATTTGGAAACTAAAAATCTCTACCTCACCCCTGTCCCCTCTCCTCAAAGGAGAGGGGAACAAGAGGGTAAGGTCTTAGAATACAAATTCCAGCCCCCATCTGATAGTGCGGGGGGCATCATAATTTTGCGGATCCTTAGCCAAAAGACGGTAATAAAGGTTCACATCCTCTGCGGTATAAGGACCGTCTCCATCCGGATCTGTGGTCAATTCATAATGCCGTCCATCGTCTCCGGGCTTGCCGGTATTTGAATAAACGTTTATCACATTTTTCCGGTCAAAAAGATTCTCCACCTCGGTGAAAAAGCTAACCTGTACGTCTTTCTCTTTAAACAAATAAAAATCCTTGTTGAACTTTAAGTCCACGGTATAGGTGGGGGGCATCCTTCCCTCATTCAGAGCACCCACACGGTTTCCCTGATCATCCGTCTTGGTATAGGGCAAGCCACTCCCATATTTTGCCAAAACATTTATTCCCCACGCACCGGGCACACTGAAGCCTAAGAGACTCCTTTTCCAATCACGCGGAACTCTATAATCTAAATTCACGGTCAAAGTATGTCTTTGATCAAAGGACAAAGGATATTCTCTCACCGGCCAGACCGGCGCATTGGTCCCTTGAGTATAATAGTCATAGTAGCCCTCGTAGGGAGTTGAGGCATTCCCTTTGGCTATCATATAAGAGTAATTCAAGGTTCCGGATAGGTTTTTGTGATCCGGCCTTTTGGACAGAATCACATCCACTCCCTTGGCGGATCCATAGTCGGCATTGGTGTATTGGGTGTATGAACCACCCGCATAGACGATCTGGCGAGTGCTAGTCAGATTAGTCAGATCCTTGTAATAAGTAGTAACCTTCAGAGTCATGTCCGGGCGGAAGGCGTGATTTATCCCCAATTCATAAGCCACACTCCTCTCCGCTTCCATATCCGGATTTCCCACCAAAGGAAAACCGGTGGCTAAATCTGCCTGCAGATTAGCAAACATAAACTGATATTGCGGAACCTGAAAGTAGTAGCCATAACTGAAGTGAATGACGGTCAAATCGGAGATGGGATGGGAAATGCCCAAACGTGGGGAGAGTTGAGCTTTAGCCTGGGTGTGGAGTTTTCTTTCTTTGGTGACCGGATCGTTCCAATAATCTATGTCTGCATCCAGATAATCAAACCTGATCCCGGCATTTATGATTATCTCCCTTAACTCGATTTTGTCCTGCATGTAGAAGGCGGCGTAATTGGGATTGACCTCATATTTTTCTCCATAAGGTCTTACGTTGAAGAATTGTTTATCGTCCCATTTCAATTTATTGGCTCGATACTCTCCCCCCAGCTTGACCTGGTTATATTTGTCCATCTGGCTGATCAGATCAAAACCCAAGCTGGTGTATTGAGTTCGATGGTAATGATAGACCGGATAGAAATCCGGAGCCGCGGTAAAACCGGTGTTGAAGAAAGTATCCGCATAGTTGTAATTATTGGTATGTATGGTCCCCACATAGACTCCATTGGAATCTTCTGCATATCCCGGCCAATCTTTCCAGTAAAGATTAAAAAGATGTTCCGGGGCGAGTTTATACTCGGTATAGAAATGATTTACCTTAACCGTATAGATAGTATTGCTGGAAGAGGGGTATGTTATCTTGGTCCCCAAATGGTAAGACTTGTTTTTAACTTTGCCTAAGCCTTTTAGGTTAAAATCATAGGAGAAGTTATTTACATCTCTATGTTCGTATCTTAAAAGGTCCCTTTGATAATAGTTACCACTTAAAACCAGTTTGACATTATTGGTGGGCTTCAAACTTATCTTACCGGTCTCTGAGTGGTATTCCCTCCGATTATGAGGAAGATACCCATTATCTCTGGCCCACTCTCCAGAGAAAAAGAAAGTGGCGCGGTCGCTTTGGGTAAAGGTCAAAGGACCGTCCAGGTTGACGATCACCGACTGATTGTCGTTTCTTTCCAGCTTTCCATATTCACCGCCGTTGACACTGTAGGAATGGGTCAAACCATCATAGGCTTTGATCTTTCCTGAAAAGTTTGATCCTCCCTCTCTGGTTACTGCGCTCACTACCCCGGAGAGAGCTTCTCCATATTCGGCGGTGAATCCTCCGGTGGTCAGATTTAGCTCCTCTAAAGCATCCGGCGAGATCCGGGTGCCCGCCTGACCTGTGAAGGGATCCTGGATGGAGACATCATCCAAAAAATAACTGACTGTGCCAGCCCTCCCCCCTCGCACATGTAACAACCCACTTTTATCCTCCACTGTTCCCGCCATACTCAAAATCACCGGCTGGATGCTGACTGCATTAGGCAGATTATCCAGCTGTTCTCTGATCACCATATCCGTGGAGGAAGTTAAATCCTTCTGAATGACGGGACGCTGGGCCACCACAGTGACGACCTTTCCCAGCTCTATGGGGGAGGATTTCAATTCAAAATCCAGAGGAGTAGTTAAATCCAAAAGAACCGTCACGTCGGTTTGAGCGACCGACTGGTAGCCGATCAAAGAGACTTCCACCTTATAGGTTCCCACAGGGACGTTTATGAGGAAATATTCCCCATCTTCGTCTGTGGAAGTGCCTATGCTGGTCCCTTTTATCATCACACTTGCTCCCGGCAAAGGTGCACCAGTCTCCTGGTCTTTGACCACCCCGGCGATCTTTCCTGCAGTTCCTGCCCAGACGGGCGCTATGCTCCATAAGATTTGAGCCGAAATAAAAATTATAAGTCCACTCGCCCAAATCATCTTTCCGATCCAAGCCTGAAGCCATTTTGAAAAATTTGGTTTAGTAATCAATTTTTATCCCCCCTTATTTGATTATTGAATTGGGTGTTTCTTTCTCTGTCTCAAAAATATCGAAGAATATTTATTTCAAAAACCCTGGTTTACTAATTCTTTTATAAATACAAGCATTTTTCTAAGTTACTTGAATTAAATGTTTTTCGCGGAGTTGTTTACCTCTTTAGTATTTTCTTAGTCGACCTTCTTCTTCAAAACTTTAATCAAAAGGAATAGGGGTAATTTTCTGCTTTTTTCCATATCTGTTAGCATGACAAATTCCGTCGGCAAGTTAAATTTTCAATCATTTTAATTAATCGATCCACCATTCATTCTTGGGGATGGCATGGCAGCTTTATCCTGAAAGTTGTCCCCTGATTGGGTTTGCTCTCAACTTCAATAGTCCCATTATGGTTGTCAATTATTCTTTTACATATGTTCAACCCTATCCCGTGCCCTCCTTTTTTCGTGGTGAAGCCACCTTTGAATATCCTTTTCGCCTCCTCCTCAGACATTCCTTTTCCCGTATCCTTGACTAAAATATGGATTAGCTTTTCTTTTTTATCATAATCTGTTCCGACGGTAATGGTTCCTCCCTCACCTATTCTTTTTCCGGTGGCATCCGCGGCGTTGTTCAACAGATTGTAAAGCACCTGTTGTATCTGCCCAGAGTCGATCACCACCGGCTTAATTCCCCCCTTCAACTCCTTTTTAAAACTTATGTTTTTAAATCTATTTTGAGGTGAAACAAAAAGAAGGGTCTTCTCTATAAGCTCGTTTATATCGCATTCAGCTTTTTCTGACTTCAAGGGGGAGAAATCCAAAAGTCCATCCACGAACTTTTTGGTCTTTTCTAAATTAGCACCAATCACGTTAACATATTTGCGTAGAGAAGCCAGATCGTCAAGATGCTTCCCCTCCCCTTTATTTATGCTCATGTTCAATAATTCAAAGTTACCCATAATTATGGTCAGATAGTTATTGAGCTCATGTCCAATCTCCGCCAAGGCTCTCCCCTTTGCGGCCATGCTCTCAAGCCCGATCAACTGCTCTTGGAGGCATTCCAATTCTCGGTAAGACCTTCTGGATTCTTCTAATAAGGAAAGGTTTTCAAGGGAGATGGCGGTTTGAATGGCTATGATGGTCAAAAGCTTCAAATCGGCTCCAGAAAATCTTCCTTGGGTGAAGGGCCTCTTTAGGCTCAAAAGCCCACAGGTCCATCCGCCTTTGCGGATGGGAATGGAGGTAACCCTATAACCCTCCTGAAAAATATCATTGATCATGGAGGCCTTAGTATATAGATTATGAAGCTGATAGAAAACAGGATGTTCCCGGAGGTTTATGGCTTCGAAGAGATTTTCAATCTGTGACCATTCTCTAATCTTTTTCTCCTCAATTTCTATTTTGGTCTCTTCAAAAAGGTTCTTCGCGAAATCCCGACATAAAAAAAGCTCCAGTTCAGTTGAAAATCCCCCGCCTTGGCGGGGGGAAGTCTTCTCATTCCAGAAAATGATGGAACCAACGTTTAAGTTGCATTGCATTAAGGCGAAGCCTAACGACCATTTTAGCAAACCCTTCCTGTCTCCGGCGGTATACAATATCTTATGTAGATCGGAGAGGCGGGAAAGCTCTTTTCCCCTGGCATCATCCCACACCTTGCTCCTCTTCCGGATAGCATTTGTCACCGCACTTCTGATTTCGTGCAGGTCAAAAGGTTTCAAAATATAATCATAGGCCCCTTCCTGAATGGCTTCCTTAGCCGTATCCAAGCTGGCGTATCCGGTCATAAATAAAGCTCCCATGGTGGGGTTTATTTTATGGACGGCTTTGATCAACTCCACCCCGTCCATCTCCGGCATCTTTATATCGGTTAAAATGAAATCGTATTTCTCTTCCTGGACCTTCTTTAAAGCCTCTTCCGCGCTTAAAGCTCCTGCCACCTGATGTCCTTGACTTCGTAAGGCATCACAGGCAAACTTGAGCATGATCTCCTCGTCGTCCACCACTAAAATCTTCACCGGTTCACCAGCTCCAAATTCGGGCTTTTCTTCCGTAGATTCCAATTTTCCTCTCCTGGCAATTTATGGTTTCGTAATTCCTATCGTTTATGGGTGGAGAAGCTCGTATGGTTCGGCTCCGCTCACCACAAGTCGAAGTTCGTTTACTCGAAGCTCGATGTTCGGAAAGTCACTTATTCCAGTCCCGCCTCTGGCGGGATGCATACGATTTTCAATCTTCGAGCCTCGATATTGAGCGAAGCGAAATCCGTAGGACGAACCTCGTTACCGGGGGACGAGCTTCGAATACCTTTTTCATCCCCATCTCGGCGGAATCAAGGAACGGAAAAACTCTCCTGGCAACTTAATTTCTTTACCTTTTCAATGACCCCCCTGAGCTCTTTTAGGTCGAAAGGCTTATGTATGCAAGTTAAAGCTCCCTCATTTTCAGCCTGCTTAACCAGTTGATCTGGATAGCTATCCATCATCACCACAGGAAGTTGAGGGAAGGTGCTTCGCATGGTCCTCAAAGTTTCCAATCCGTTCATCACCGGCATGTGTACATCTGAGAGGAGGAGCTCGAAATCCTCCTTTTGCACTTTCTCTATAACCTGGGCTCCATTTGTAGCTAGGCTGACTTTATGTCCATCTTCCGAAAGCACCTGACAAAGGAGTTTCCGGATAACCGGATCATCATCTGCCACCAAGATTTTCATAGGCTCACCAAGTTGCTTGTTTTTAGTTTCTCCTGGCTTAATTTAAGAACGGGAAGGATCGTTTCTATTATCGGCAGATTGTGACCTTCCTTCAGGAGGAAGCCACACCCACCTCTTCCGGATAAGCTCTCTTGTCTTTAGATTCGTTTATCTCTGCTTCTCTTCTGAGGGGCAAAATGACGGTGAAGGTGGTTCCCTGCCCCACCGTGCTTTCCACCTCAATATTTCCTCCAAGGTCTTTAGTTATACCATAACTGACAGAAAGACCCAAGCCGATCCTCTGTTCTGCCTTTCTGGTAGTGAAGAAAGGCTCAAAAATCTTGCTTAAGTTCTCTTTGGAAATACCTTTTCCAGTATCGGCAAAAGAGATTTCTAAGCTCTTTTTGTCTTCAGATATCTTGGTCAAAACCCTTAATTTGCCTCCATCAAGCATGGCCTGGATGGCATTTAAGATTAAGTTGGTAAAGACCTGCTGAAGCTGACTGGTATTCCCCGAGATGCGTGGCAAAGAGGGGGAAAGGACTTCTTCCAATTTCACCTTGTGCTTCTCCATTT
>Ga0315279_10000946_pt1 | contig 51551 bp, 36 predicted proteins | sample YL17G06_20_MG_FD_203694 | JGI IMG/M metagenome (GOLD analysis project Ga0315279, IMG submission 203694) | Sediment microbial communities from Yellowstone Lake, YNP, Wyoming, USA - YL17G06_20 | ecosystem: Environmental > Aquatic > Freshwater > Lake > Sediment | place: USA: Wyoming | collected... | reverse complement strand
CTCGGCCTACTTCGCCGACGTAGAGTCGCCGGACGACATAGACGAGTGGGGGGTCGGTTACCGCTCCGCCCACTTCCACCACTTCTGGCGGCACATCCACCCGCTGCGCCATGTGGCCACCCCGCGGGAGGTCGCCGCGTACCCCTGGCCGGATGTGCTGGCCTGGTATCGCTGGGAGCGGGTGCCCGAACAGGTGGAGTTCTGGCACGACCGCGGCTATCCCGTGTGCGCCGGGCCGCCCTCCCAGCTCTACGAGCAAGCCTGGTACATGCGCGGGCAGGAGCAGCTTCTGCTCGACTTCTACGACAACCCCGACCTCGCCATCGCCATCCTCGACACCATCAACCACGTGCTGATCGAAGGCTCGCGGCGGCTGGCGATGGCCGGGGTGGACGTCCTGCGGCTGGGTGATGATGTAGGCTGGCAGCAGGCGATGATCATGAGCCCGGCCTGCTGGCGGCAGTGGCTCAAGCCCCGCCTCGCCGATGTGATCTCGGTGGCCAAGCGCGTCAAGCCCGATATCCTGATCTTCTTCCACACCGACGGCAACGTCGAGCCCATCATCCCCGACCTCATTGACGTCGGCCTCGACATCCTCAATCCCGTCCAGCCCGAATGCATGGAGCCCGCGGAGATCAAGCGCAAGTACGGCGACCGCTTGTCCTTCTGGGGAACCATCGGCACCCAGACCACCATGCCCTTCGGCACGCCCGACGAGGTGCGCCGCGTGGTCAAGGAGCGCATCGAGACCGTCGGCCCCGAAGGCCTCGTCCTCGCCCCAACTCATGTGCTCGAACCCGAAGTCCCGTGGGAGAACATCATCGCCTTTGTGGCGGCGGTGGAGGACTACGGCGTTCTGTAGGGCGGCCGGCAGCAACTACTGAGTTTCGCCGAGACGGATGCTGCTGTGATGTGTCGGCGGCGCCCCGCGCGAGAAGGTTGCGGAAGCGCTTTCTTGCTGCCTGATTCCCGGTTTCCCCGCCCAGTCTCTCCCCCCACCTGCTGACGGCTTCGGAGCATGGGTACGGTTGACATATCGCCCGTTTGGTGCTACTTTGGCCGGCGCTATAGATCTCCGCAGGGCGGGGACCACGGAGGTGTGTGCGCCGGGGCCTGCTCGGCCAGGGGCGCACGTGCGGTTGTACCTGTCCGAGGCGGGAGCAGCCATGCGGACAGGGACAGCTGCTGGGAGGCAGCGGAGTTGGGCTCCGCGGTAGAAGAGTCTGAGCGTGGCGTGAAGGCTAGTCAGTAGAGAGGAGGCGGTGGCTAGGTCGCTGGCGGCGACCGCCATGCTGGGCCGCCGGAGGTGGACCTAGGTGCCTGCCCCTTGCCGCAAGCCACGGCGGAGCAAAGCGCCGCCGGACTGAGAAGGCGGGGCGGGTACGCCCCGCCGCAGCCACTGTCGGGCTTCCGCCGGTGACGTTCGGACTTCGCGTGCGCCCATGGCGCACGGACTGGGTCCTCGCCCCACCGCCGGGGGCGAGGAGGGACTTTGTCCCGGCCGAAGACGCAGAAAGGAGCTCGCAGTGACGGTTGGCAAGGTGAAGTGGTTCGATGACTCCAAGGGCTGGGGGTTCATCGAGACCGAACAGGGAGATGTGTTCGTACACTACTCGGTTATCGTCTCCACTGTTCCCGGCCGGCGGACGCTCTACGAGGGCCAGGAAGTCGAACTGGAGCTGACCACCGGACCCAAGGGTCTGAAGGCCACCAGCGTGCGGGTCCGCTGACAGCCTCCCGCGATGTGAGCAAGCAGCACACTGCCGCGGCGCCCTAGACCTTGAGTCCCCCGGCGCTCTGCACGGATAGCACGGCCGCTATGTCATTGGCAGATACGTTTGGCGCCTTTTCGCAACAGAACGACCGGCACGATGTTGGACAGAGACAAGGAGTTTCGGCACTTCTTCTGCAGTAAGCTAGCGCCCTGAACTGATCAGCCGGCACCTGTGAGACCGCGTGGTTGGATCTCCTCTCGGCGGCGCCCCGGATAGCAGCCGGCGGGGCCCGCCAACAAGGGCAAACGGGAAATACCCTCCGGCCCACGATGGGGGAGACTGCTGTGCTCGGCCACGACACCACGGTCTACGTCGCCAATCTGCCCTGGCGCACCACGGAAGACGATCTCTGCGCGCTCTTCCGGCGCTACGGCCCTATTGTGGACGCCAGAGTCATCCAGGATGCTGTCACCGGTCGCTCCTGCGGGTACGGTTTCGTGCAGTTGGCCAACCCCGCCCAGGTCGAAGCGGCGGTGGCCGAACTCGACGGCCTTGCCTACCAGGGACGCTGCCTTCTGGTCAGCCCGGCTCGCCCAAAGCCCCGACGTCCATAACCCCAGCGGCAGGCCCAGTGGACCCCTGGCCGGGCAGGCGCCGCCCCTCTGCCTTCCGAACCCGCGCCCCTAGCCGACGACCACCTCCGCCACCAGCGGTGGGGAGGGCGAGGGTGCGTCACTCACCGCGTAGGCCGCTCGCACCTCCTCTACCGTGCGCCCTATGATGTCGCCGGCCTCGGGTGGAGCGAGCACGAAGGCCGCCGGCTCGCCCCGCAGCCGCTCCCCCGTCTTCCTCTGCAGGAGCACGCCGCAGATGTGTCTCCGATCCCCTGCCGCCTCCTTCAGGTGGCGAACGGCCAGACCGATTCGCCGCGCCTCCACCGCCGCCACGAACCCGGTCTCGCCCAGTTCCACCGGCACTCTGACTGCCGGCGCCAGCAGGGACTCGGGCTCATCCACGGCTCCGACCTCGCCCCCTTGGGCCGCCACCATTTGCCGCAGCTTCTCTCTTCCCAGGCCCGAGGCGAGCGCCTGATGCGCGCGTGCTGCCCCTGCTTCAGGGCTGGCCGCGGCGCCGCCGAGGGCCAGCATGTGGCCAGCCACGATTTCGCAGAGCTGCACCAGGTCTGGAGGCCCCTGCCCGTCCAGCGTCTGGATCGCCTCCGCCAGTTCCGCGGCATCGCCCACCGCTGCGCCAAGCGGCTGCTCCATGCGCGTGATCAGGGCCACCATCTTCCTGCCGGCGAGGGAGCCGATCTCAACCATCGTCCTCGCCAGTCGTCGGGCGTCCTCAGGATCTCGCATAAACGCCCCCGCCCCAACCTTCACGTCGAGCACTATGGCATCCGCTCCCACCGCCAGCTTCTTGCTCATCACTGAGGCGGCAATCAGCGGAATGCTCTCCACCGTGGCGGTGGCATCGCGAAGCGCGTAGATCTTCTTGTCCGCGGGCACCATGTTCTCTGTCTGCGAGGCAATCGCCACGCCGATCTCCCCCACCTGCGCACAGAACCGATCCGGCGCCAGTTCTGTGCTCAGCCCGGGAACCGCCTCCAGCTTCTCGATCGTCCCCCCGGTATGCCCCAGCGATCGGCCGGACATCTTCGGCACCGGCACCCCAAGCGCGGCCACCAGCGGGGCGACCACCAGGGTTGTCTTATCGCCCACCCCACCGGTGGAGTGCTTGTCCACCTTGACCCCCGGGATGGCGGACAGGTCGAGACGTTCGCCGCTCTCAGCCATCGCCAGGGTGAGGGCCGCGGTCTCCTCGGAAGTCATGCCGTTCAGGGCAACCGCCATCAGCAGCGCCGCCATCGGCCCCTCCCCCACCTCCCCGCGCACGAATCCGGATACCACCCGCCCTATCTCGGCCTCGCCGAGCTTGCCCCTGTCCCGCTTCTTGGCGATGATCTCGCCGATATCCATGCCAAGGCCTCCCTTCCGGTGGGTCTGGTGAGAGGGTGTGCGCACACTATACCACACCGCGACGATCCCGTTTGCGGGCACCCGGTGTCCGTCTCCGCCCCAATCGCCCAAGCCGGAGAGGAGACCCGGGCCCTCGCCCGGAGATGGGACCTGGCCCCGATCCCCGGCACCTGGCATATTGGCCAGAATAATAGAACAAGGTAACATCAGGTCGCGGCCGGAACAGAATGGCAGTCTGGCGCGTCTAATACTGATAGGCTGTCTTCCCACCTGGCCACAAAGGTCTTCCCACCTGGCCACAAAGGAAGGAGGTGAAGCGGATGCTCGCAAGAGCCATCGGGCTGTTGTTCAGCCTCATGGTGGCCGCGCTCTCTGCGACCGTCTCGGTGCTGGCCGGTCGCCTCTACATTGACGAATACAGGGTCGTGTTGCCATCTTCCTACTTCACCGGGGCCTACTACGTGCTGTTCGCGGCTGTGGGAATGGCGGCCGGGTTCACGCTGGCCAGCCTCATCTACCGGCAGGTGGTGCTCGCTGATCTGCGCCGCATCCCCGGGCGGGACAAGATCGCGGTAATCCTCGGCGTGTTCATCGGACTGGGCATTACCTCACTGCTCAGCATGATGCTGTTGAAGATCCCCAGGTTCGGCGCTCCCCTGGTGCTGCTGGTCGGGATCGTCTGCGTATACCTGTGTGTGGCAATCATGCTGAGCATGAAGGAGGAGCTGTACTACTTCTTCCCGGGACTCGCCAATCGTTCGCTCAATGCGGATGAGGAGCAAGCCACGCTCAGGCCGAAGCTGTTGGACACCAACGTCATCATTGACGGTCGCATCGCGGACATCGCCAAGACGCGGTTCGTGGAAGGGCCGCTGCTGGTGCCCGGGTTCGTGTTGGAGGAACTCCACATGATCGCCGACTCGTCGGACAGCCTCAAGCGCAACCGCGGCCGCCGCGGTCTGGACATCCTCAATCAGATGCAGCAAGAGCCAACCGTCCACATCAGCGTGTTCGAGGACTATCCCACTCCCCCCAAGCCCGGGGAGGCCGTCGACGCCTCTCTGGTGCAACTGGCGAAGGAGCTGGAAGGGTTGATCGTCACCAATGACTTCAACCTGAACAAGGTGGCGCAACTCCAGGGAGTGGCAGTGCTGAATGTCAACGAACTGGCCAACGCGGTCAAACCCGTCGTCCTGCCCGGCGAGGAGCTGAGCGTAACCATCGTTCGGGAAGGACGAGAGCCTGAGCAGGGCGTCGCCTATCTGGATGATGGCACCATGGTGGTGGTCGAGCACGGAAAGGATCGCATCGGTAGTACGGTGCGGATCATCGTCACCAGCGTGCTCCAGACCGTCGCAGGCAAGATGATCTTCGGCGCTCCCCAGAATGGCCGGCCTGGCGCAGACGACAGCAACGGGGAGGCGTTGCACAGCCGCCGAAGAAGGAGAAACTGAAGCGTCTCCGTGGACAACTGCCCGTTCAGGACCCCGAGCATCCTTCAGGGTCCGAGGGGCGCCGTTACCATGCACCAAGAGATAAGGACCTAGGGACCTCCGTTCTCGCCCTCCATAGGTGGGCGAGTGAGATGAGGAGGCGTGGCATCGCAACCACCGCGCTGGTAGTCGCGGCGGGCCGTGGGGAGCGGCTCGGCCGATTCGGGAATAAGGCGTTTGTGGCATTGGCGGGAAAGCCGCTGGTCGGCTACGCTCTGGAGGCGCTGCGAAGCTGCCCCGAGATCAGCGATATCGTGCTGGTGGTGGCTCCGCCGGATGTGGAGCGTGCCCGCACCTCCCTGCTCGCCATAGATGGCCTGCGCACGGAACGGGTGGTGGCAGGGGGCGCCGACCGGATCGCTTCGGTCCGAGCCGGCCTGCAGGAGCTTGACGCCTCCTGCGATACCGTGCTCATCCACGATGGAGCCAGGCCATTCCTCACCCCGGACCTGATCCAGAGGTGTCTATCTGCGGCCAGGGAGCACGCCGCAGTCATCGCCGCCCTGCCCGTCACCGACACCGTCAAACAGGTGGAAGGCCAGAACCTGGTCACTGCCACCTTCGACCGCGCCCGCCTCTGGCTCGCCCAGACCCCTCAGGTCTTCCGGCGTGCCCTGCTGGCCGAGGCCCACGAACGGGCCGCGCAAGAGGGGGGCAGCGCCACCGATGACGCCTCTCTCGTGGAACGCCTGGGACACGCCGTCCACGTGGTCAGCGGAGACCCCGACAACCTCAAGGTCACCACCCCGCAGGATTTGGCGAGGGCGGAGAGCATTGTCGCACACAAGGGACAGGGCGGAAGCAGGAAGATCCTGGTGAGATCCGGTATTGGATATGATGCTCACAGGTTCGCGGCGATGCGGAACCTGATCCTGGGCGGGGTGAAGTTCGAGGGTGAGCCGGGGCTATCGGGTCATTCAGACGCGGATGTTCTCTGTCACGCCATCTGCGACGCCCTCCTGGGCGCCGCGGGGGCCGGCGACATCGGCCAGCAGTTCCCAGACACGGATTCCCGCTATGCCGGGATCAGCAGCCTCTCGCTGCTCGCGCGCGCCGCGGCCCTGGTGCGCGAACTGGGATGGGAGATCGGAAACGTGGACACGGTGGTGATCGCGGAAGCGCCCCGCATCGCCGGCCGGGTTCCCGATATGCGCCGGGCGCTGGCTCAGGCGATGGGCATCGGTGAAGCGCAGGTGAGTGTCAAAGGCAAGACCAGTGAGGGCCTGGGCTTCACTGGGCGCCGGGAGGGGATCGCCGCCCAGGCCGTCTGCACCTTGTTGCCCGCACGCGGGAGCGGCGGCGGTTGACTCCCGCCTCAGCGGCCGAGCTGACAACCTATCTATAGCGTGTCTTGCATTACCGCAGTAGCGGTAATGCAAGACACGGCGCACAGAGTGGCTGGGTCGCCTGCGGCGACCGCCACGGCGGCCCTTCGACAAGCTCAGGGTCGCCCCCAGCGAGCTGAGGGCCACCCCGAGCGGAGCCGAGGGGCGGCCGGAGGCCTAGCCGCTAGCGCAAAGCGCCTGTGTGGACGACTGGGCGATCACCGGAGCACAAGACGCTCTGTAGGGGAGAGAAATGCAGATCAACGTCACCGCCAAGGGGGTGGAGGTTCCACCAAACCTGAAGGACCTGGCCGAGAGGAAGCTGGCCAAGCTGCAGCGCGTTCTCCACAACATCGAGGTGGTTGATATCATCTGCTCGCGGGAGCGCCATTGGCGAGTGCTGGAGGTCACCATCAATGCCAATGGGCTGCTCATTCGCGCCGAGGAGCGCGCGGCCGACTTCCCCTCCGCCCTCGACAGCCTCTGCCACAAGGTGGAGCGGCGCGTGAAGAAGTCGCGCAGCCGCATGATCCAGCGCTACCGGGAGGCGGCCGACACCCGAGAGGCGTGGGCCGCCCTCGCGGAAGAGGAGGAAGAATCCGTCCAGCCCAGCCTGGTGCGGAGCAAGCGCTTTACCGTCAAGCCCATGACCCCGGAAGAGGCCGCCGCCGAGATGGAGCTGCTGGCCCACGATTTCCACGTGTTCAGAAACGCGGAAACCGGACAGGTAAATGTCCTCTACCGGCGAAAGGACGGTAACTACGGGCTGATCGAACCGGAGTTCTGACCCGGCGGGCCCGCGCAGGACAAGGGAATGCTGACCGTCGGCGAGTTCCGCGAGCTGGTGCGCAAAGAGTTCGGCGAGCGCCTGGAGAGGGCCACGCCCGCCAATGTCCGCGATTTCCTGGATCGCATGCAGCTCCGCCTCCACCATGAGTCCAAGGAGGGCCCTCCCTACGTCCTGGCGGAGACGACGACGGTGCGCAGCTACGAGGAGATCGTCACCGACTTCTTCTCCCGAGCGCTTGATTACCCCCTGGAACACGCCTTCATCATGCTCTGGCTGCTGGCCTTCGAGCAGCACTTCGCCATGCTCGAGGAGGAGTACGCACGCCGCTTCGTGAGCATCTTCGGCGAAGACGAGGCGCGACACTGAGTGCCACGCGCCGGCCCTGAGGCGATCCGTCTGGCCGCGGGGAATGCGCGCCGCCTGGCCGATGACACTGCCGACGCGGTAGTGCGTCGCACGTCAAGGTAACCGTCTGGGAGCGCCCTTCAAAACCCCGAACGAGTCCCTCCGGCGACACGGCCTAACGCGGGGGCGGCTACCAGATCGCCGCCCTCCGCGACGCCATCCGCCGGCGGTTGCGCCTGGCCGGGGAGCAACGGATGGTCTGGCTTGGCGCGGCCGCGCTGAATGCCTGCCCGGAGGCAGACCAGATGTTGGCTCGGTTGCAGTGCAGGCTGGTCGGAGTGTTCGATGCTGGGCGGAAATGGACAGGAGCGAAAGTGGCCGGATGGCCAGTACAGCCCACTGGAAAGGTGGTAAAGGAGGTTGAGCAGCACGGCGCTACACTGGCGATCGTCGCGGACAAGGAGATCGCAAGCCAGGAATACCTGCAAGAGCTGGTTGGGGCGGGGGTGAAGGCCATCCTGAATCTGACAGAGACGCCGTTTCAGGCGTCAGCGGGCACAGTGGTGGAACAGGCTGATCTGAGCAGCCAGATGTTGCGCTTGCTGAGTCGGCTGGAAGCCACCCAGCAGTGAGATCACTGGCGCATTGTGGCGGCCGTGGAGCTGCCGGACCACGGCCCCAACCAGGAGGTCCAGAGTGCAAGTGTCCCGCGACGGTGAGGGTGGGGCGGACAAACCCCACCCGGAACAGGCCGACCCCGGCCGGCGCCGGGCCGTGGTGGTGGAGGATGAGTTCGTAGTCTTCCTATCCCTCAGGGATCTGCTCGAGTCTCTGGGTTGCGAGGTGGTCGGAAGCGCCCAGGACGCCTCCGCCGCCGTTGACCTGGTGCACTCTCTGCGGCCTGACTTCGTGCTCATGGACCTCGGCCTGGGCGGCAGCGACGCGCTGGCGGCGACCCGCGCCATCACCTCTGAGACCGCGGCGCGCGTGATTGTGGTCACCGCCTACGGCGAGTCGTACACACGCGCGGCGAGGAAAGCCGGCGCCTCTCGCCTCCTCACCAAGCCCATCCAGGAGGCCGAATTGGCGGAGGCCATCGCTCAGCTCATCACCCCCGCCACTGACAACCAGCCACGGCGGGGCAAAGCCCCGCCGAAATGAGTGCGTGCGCCCAAGGGGCGCACGTAGCTGAGTTCCCTCCGCCATGAGCGCCGGCCTCTACCCCTTCCTCTGCCCCACCGCCTTCCCGATTCCATCGCCGTCTTACAGACAACCGCCTCCTTGGCAGGAGGACAGTAGCCGGAGAGACTAGCAAGCTGCCTACTGTCCGCTTGTTGCCGAACACCGCGATTGGCCGAGCGCCGCGCGTGCCACCTGGCGCAACTGCCGGCCGCGCAGTAGGCCGCGGCTATCGGATGGCAACCAGGGGGCCTGTGCGGGCCTGGCTTGGTAGGCGTACAATTCTTGCGAGAATGTGGGGCAAATGGATTGCTTGATGGATGAGGAGTAGGTATAATGCCACTTCGGAGAAACCCAGTACCGTGACATCGTTTCGGGCGGTGACAAGATGCTCGAGGAGAAGCGATGGGACCGGTTGGCGGTTTCCACCACTACCAGCGCATGTGGGAGGTGACAGCTAGATGGCCGACAAGGGAGTGATGACGGTCCGCGAGGCGGGCCGCAAAGGTGGGCGAGCGACCAAGGCCCGCCACGGCCCCGAGTTCTACAAGAGCATCGGGCGCAAGGGCGGAGAGACCACCAAGAAGCGGCATGGCCCTCAGTTCTACGAGAAGATCGGCCGCAAGGGTGGCCAGCGAGTGCGACAGTTGGTGGCTCAGGCCAAGCGCGCGGGGGCACGCTGAGCGGCGTCGAAGACGCCGCCTAACAATCCAGCAGATAGACAATAGAGCAATAGCGAAGCCCAAACAGCAGCTCGATTGCGGTTTCTTGCTCCATTGGTCCTCTCTCTGCAGACCCAAGCTTGGAGACAGCCCGCCTCCGGCGGGCTGTCTCGCGCTTGCCCGCCCAGCGCGCCGCAGGTGGCGAACGCGCTGGAACCTGACGGCATCTGAGCGCATCCATCGCTGTTGGCTGGCGAGCCGCGGAGCAACATGATGTGGCAATCCTGATAGCTAAGGAGGCACCCGTGGAGCGGGTACTGCTCTCTCTGGGGTCAACGGCGCGGTTGCTGAGGAAGCGCCACACCCGCTTCACGCGATGCATGACCTCGCAGGCAGAGGCCAAGCCCCGAGCGATCCCGGTGAGGGTGAGCCAGTGGCGCCGGATCGAGGATTCCACTGCCAAGCGGAGCACTTCCCGCCGGGTCTTGGGCCAGGTGGGAAGCAAGCCGACGACGGACCTCTGGAGCTGTTGCTGAGACATGGGCTGCTCTCCGCGGGTTCAACGCGACTGCGCTTGTCGAGCCTTCACGACTAGAGCAGCCCTTCCTTCTTTGACCCCTAAAGAGTGGGAAACCGTGAGGGGAATCCTGGGTTGACAGGAACCGCCTGGCGGCCTAGGCTATGCGAGAGAGTCTGCCCAACCTTACACAGGAGGCCGGAGCGTGATCCCGGCAAGGAGACCTAGATGAGATTGCGGCCCGACCTGCTAGACAGGAATTCGCCCGAACAGATTGCGGTAGTGCAACTCACCGCCGATCCTGATATGCCGGCCTGCCACGTCTACATGGAGGCGCAGATCTTCACCCCGGACTCGAAGCGGTTCGTGCTGCACCGCGGGCGCGGTAGGGACGATCCCAGCCATCAGTACCTGCTCTGTGACCTGGAGGACGGGTGCTCGCTTCACCCGATCACAGAGGAACTCGGTTCGACGGCCCCGTCGGTCTCGCCCGATGGGCGGTACCTATACTATCTGGTGGACAGAACCGAGCTCGGGGGAGGACAGCTCTCGCTGAAACGAGTGAAGATGGACGGCTCCGAGCGGGAGACGCTTCTGGTGCTGGATCGGGGGATACCCGGAACCAGCTACTTCCCGAACCGCATCTATCCACTCTCGACAATCTCATCTGATGGTCAACGGCTTGCGGCCAGCGCCTTCCTTGGCGATGGTCACACTGAGGATGCCCCTTATGGGCTGCTGATCTTCGATCTCACGAACCCGGGCGTGCAGCTCATTATGGAGGGGCCGAGTTGGATAAATGCTCATCCTCAGTACTGCCGCTCAAGAGATGCCGAAGAAGCCCATGACATCTTGATCCAGGAGAACCACGGCAACACCCACGACGTCAGAGGCAGGATGACTAAGATCTTCGATCCTGAACTCGGAGGAGACATCCACGTGATCCGCGATGATGGCACGAACCTGCGCGACCTTCCGTGGGGACGGGACGGACTGGAGTTCCGGCAGGGGCATCAGTGCTGGAGAGGACGGAGCGCCTGGGCGATCACCAGCACTTACGGCGTGGACGGCCGGCGGCTCATCGAGAGCTTGCCCGTTCCCCATGCGGGCCACATCGGCCTCCGCAGCCCAGGCGGCATTCGCAATGACCTCAGCCGTAACTTCCCCGAACCGAGCTTCTGCCACTTCGCCTGTGACGCGCAAGGACAATACCTGATCAGTGACGCCTACGGCGGCGAGCACGTGCCGACCGACGGCGGTCGAGTCTTCCTGGCAAGACTCGGCGAGCCGGGCAGAGATGCTGCCGTAGCTTGGACATACCTGCTGAACCCGCGCTCGAGTTGGCGCGCAGATGCCCACGTGCACCCATTCCTCTCGCCCGATGCGACTATGGGTTTCTTCAACTCCGACGAGTGCGGGACGCTGCAGGCGTACATGGTGACCGGGTTAGGCGATCTCTGAAGACAGCGAACGGCCTGCTGGCGACTGTTCGCGAGTTGTGTGCCCGCGTTTCTCCGCAGACACAAGCTTGGCAACAGCCCGCCTCTGCCTAGGCAGAGGCGGGCTGTTGCGCGTCTTCCTGCTGCTTCGGCGGTGCACTGCCGAAGCTACAGGTGACCCTGTTCCCCTCAGCTACCCGGGGCGGGCGCCAGAAACCGCTGCCTGATCTCCTGCTCCGCCTGCTCGTCCGCCAGCCGCCCTTCCGGTGTCAGGATGTGCGGGGTGATGAACACCAGCAGCTCCGAGTTGACTTCGCTCTGGCTGCGACTGCGGAACAGACCACCCACCAAGGGGAGATCCCCCAGCACCGGAATCTTCGTGACCCGATGCTCGCTCTGCCTCTGGCTCAAGCCTCCCAACACCACCGTTTCCCCATCCTTCACTCGCACGGTGGTACCCACCCGCCGTGCGCTGAGCACGGGGAGGCCTGTACGAGGATCGAGTTCGGACACGTTGCTCACCTCGGTGCCGCCCGGGTCAATGGTGAGGGTGATCTCTCCGCCGGCTCCGGTGAGCGGCCTCACCTTCAGCTTCACCCCCACGTCTACACCCTGGATCTTCTCTGTGTTCTGGCCGTAGCTGATGTACTCGACCTTCATGAAGCGCCGGGCGCCGATGAAGATCTGTGCCTCGTGGCCGTTGATCACCGCCATGCGCGGCGCGGCGCGGATGCGACAGCGCTGCTCGGTCTCCAGGCTGCGCAGCCGGGCCTCGAAGTCAGACGGCAGCTCGCCCACGTTGTTGTAGGTGATCTCGCCCGTGCGCGAGTTCGCGGTGGCGGAGTACTCCGCCTCTCCCGTCTCCGTCCCCTTGCCGGTGACATCCCCCTGCAGCATGCTCAGCACCTTGTCCGCATCCCGGGTGTCTGTGAACTCCACCGCGATCGCTTCCATCAGGATCTGTGGAGGGGCAATGTCCACCGCCTGCAGGTCGGCGCGGATCTTGTCCAGCATCTGCTGGGGCGCAGTCACCACCACCGCGTTCTGCTCCTCGTTGACGTGGAGATAGCTATAGAGGAAGGTGGGCAGCAGCCCCGAGGCCGCCTGAGCGCGGGTGTAGCGCATCGGGAACGAGGCCGTCCCGCTCAACCGGTAGGCGGACAGGTCCTGGGGCACGCCCCGGCTAAACATGAACACTCCGCTCACCCTGCTCAGCGCCAGTCCGTGGGCGCTGGCGATGGCGTTCAGGCACTCCTCCACGGTCAGGTTTCGCAGGTGCAAGCTTGCCTCACCGCTAACCGCATCATCCACCGCCAGGTCTGCGCCGGTCTGCTTGGCGATCTCGCCCAGGAGCTTGTGCAAGTCGCACTTGACCGCGGTCACAGAGACGCGGCCGCCTGCCACCTCCACCACCATGTCCTTCTCTTGCTCGGCTTTCTTCTCTGCTGCGGCCGGCTTCGGCTTGCTCTTCCCCTCCAGAGTGCGGCTGCTCCTCACCGTCAGCAGCACGCTTTGCCGGTCGGGGTTCGTCGAAACGCTCACCGGCGAGGCCTCCGCCATCACCACCGCCATCGTCACCCCGACCCCCTCTGTGGCGCCCTGGGGAACCGATAGCTCGATGTGGCTGACAGGGAAGAGGCTGACATCAATGAAGTTGCTCCCCGTCTGGTTCCGCGCGTTGCTGAACTGGATCTCGAAGCGGTTGCCCGTCTGCTCGCCCCACCACCCGCCCATCTGCAGGATGCCGTCGGCCTTGACGGAGATCTGAATCCCGTTGCTCAGCTCTGCCGCGGTGACCTGGGTGATGTTGCAGTAGACAACCGCCTCGGCTCGCGGCACCATCGCCAGCAGCGCGGCAAGCGCCACTGCCGCTGCCAGAACCACTCGCGAAAAACGGTTAGCCATGCTCGAATCCTCCTCCTTCGGCAAGCCGGCTCCGGTGGATGTGCGGGGTCAGGAACACCGCCAGTTGCGTCTCGCTCCGGGAGCGATCCCGGGCCTCGAACAGACTCCCCACCAGCGGCAGATCGCGCAGCAGCGGGATGCCGCGGCGCTGTTCGCCTTCCTGGTTGAGGCGGAGGCCGGCCACCAACACGGTCTCCCCGTCCCTCACCCTCAGCGTGCTCGCTCCCTGACGCAGCGCGATCACGGGCAGCCCGCTCACCGGGTCAGCGCCAGCCTGGGTGTGGGCCTCTGCGGAGAGGTAGAGGATCACCTCCTCGCCCTCTCCCACGAGAGGCTGCACCTGCAGAGAAGTGCCGATGTCAACCGGCAGCACCTCTGCCGTAGTCGCCCCTTCCAGAGTCTCGATCACGATGTTGCGCTGCTGTCCGGCAAAGATGCGAGCCACTGAACCATTGCCAACCTGCAGCGTCGCCTTGGACCGCAGCCGGGTGGCGGACTCAGCTTCCTTCGCCTGCAAGAGCGCTTCCCAACCCCTGGGCAGGCCTTCGAGTCGGAGAAACCCGAGCTCTCCTCCAACGGTGTCAACCGCCACTCCCCAGTCGCCCAGCAGACCCTCGACACAGATCGCCTGCTGCAGCGCGGCCGCCGACGTATACTCCACCACGGTCACCTCCACAGAAACCTGGGGCGCGGGATGGTCGAGCTTGGCCAGGTCTGAGGCAACTCGGTCCAGCATCCACTCCGGACCGGCCACTACCAGCGCGTTGCTCTCCATGTCCGCGTGCATGTAGCCAAGCAGGAAGTTGGGGAGGAGGTCGAGCGCTTCCCCGGCCCGGAGATAGCGCAGGGGAATGGTACGGCGCGCGGACGCTCCATATCCGGCCGCCTTCTCCACTCCCTCGGCCAGCACGCAGCCTCCGTCCGGGGTCTTCCCCATGCCCAGGCCGAGGCCAAAGCACAGGGCCCGTATCGCCTCCTCCGGCTCCACCTGTTGGAGGCGGGCGCTCACCCTGAGGTCGGAGTCAACAGCACAGGTCAGCGGCAGCCCGGTCTCACGAGAGATGGCATCGGCCACCTCCGCGAACTTGGCGTTGACGGCGCGCAGGTTCAACCGCCCGCCGCTGCTGGCCACCTCCAGCTCGCTCGGCAGATCCTCCGGAGTCTTGGGGGGAGGAGGCGGCGGGAAGCGATCGGAGAACCACAGCACCACAATGCTGTTGCCGTCCGCGCCCTGCGTCAGGTCGAAGTCGTACCGCCAGTGCTGTCGCTGTCCCTCACCGGTGCGCCAGTTCAGGTAGTTGACCACAGTGATCTCCAGGCCCACGCCCTCCTCCGCCCAGCCGGGCACGGAGATCTCCACATGGCTGACCGGGTACTTGCCAATGTTGATGAAGCCGGACCCAAGCATGGACTTGGCATTGGACAGCCGCAGGGGGAGACGCCGGAAGGCGCCCGAGAAGGTGAGGTAGGTCCCCCAGGATTCCGTCACCTCGATGATCGAGCCGTCGGCCATCATCTGCTCGAAATCCCAGTTCCACTGCACCTGCCCATCGGTGACGATGGTCACCCTCACCCCATTGCTGAGCTGCTCGGACTTGATCTCCGTCACATTGCAGTACACTGGGCCGCGCTGTGCCGCAGCCGGCCAGACGGCCGAGCCGAGGATGGCGGCAAGCACGGCGGCGACGACAGGGCGGCGCACTTGACTACTTCCCCTCCAGGAAGCGATCATGAAGCTGCTTCTCTTCCTCGGGCGCAAGGTGGCCCGTGCGAGAGAGCACCCGTGGGGTCACGAAAATGACGAGATCGGTCTTCGCCACCGCCCTGCTGGAGGAGCGAAACAGCCCGCCCAACAGAGGCAGGTCGCCCAGCAGCGGCACCTTGGTTCGGATCAGCCGCTCCTCTTCCTGGCGCAGGCCGCCAATGATAATGGTCTGACCGTCCCTTACCCTCACCATCGTGTCGGCATTGCGAGTTGACTTCTCCGGCAGTCCGGTAATGGGATCGAGCGCGGAGAGGGTGGACACCTCCGGATTCACCTGACAGATGATCTCCTGGCCGTCACCAGTCCAGGGAGAGATGCCCAGGCGCACGCCCGCGTCTATGTAGTTGGTGATGCCTTGGTCCGGCGTCTCGATCGGCTGCCTGAGGTAGCGCTGGGTGCCCACGAAGAAGCTCGCCCAGCGGCCGCTCACGGTGGCAATGCGGGGCGCGGCCCTCACCCTGGCGTGGCGGGCACTCACCAGAGCATCCAGGCGCGCCCGGAACTCGGTCGGCAGATCTGCCACGCCCTGCAGCACGATCTCGCCCATCGCCCTGGAAGGCAGCAGTTCGTTCTCCTGCGGCAGGCCCAGGGTGCCCCATTCCGCTCCCCGCCCCGCGTTCTGCCAGCGCATCCCCAGGTCATACTGGGCCGCGTCCCAGTCCGTGAACTCAACCACCAGGATCTCCAGCATGATCTGGGCGGCGGGAGTGTCGAACTGGCGGATGTCATCCCGGAACTTCCGGAGCACATCCGTGGGGGCGGAGAGCACCACCGCGTTCTGCTCGTAGTTCACCTTCACATGGTCCTGCAAGAATACCGGCAGAAGGCTCTTCGCGTTATTCGCCTCCACGTACTGCGTCGGTATGGACTCGATGTTGCTGAGCAGATACGAGGAAGGCCGCCTGGGGATCCCCTCGCTGATCATCAGGATCCCGTTCACCTCTCCGCAGGAGAGCCCGTAGGCGGATACGATATAGTCCACTACCTCCCGGGGCGACTTATCGGCGAGGTGCACCGTGACCTTCCTATCCTTGATGGCGTCGTCCACCACTAGCTGGAGGTCCGCCTCCTCGGCCAGCCGGGTGAACAGCCGCTGAGCGTACACCCCGACGGCGTGAACGGTGACCCCCTTTGCCGACCGGGTGATCTCCGGCTCGGCCGCCTTTTCCTCCTCCTTCTTCTCCTTGCCGCCCTCTCCCGGTTTGGCCCCTTCTGAGCTCTCCCCGCTCCCGCCGCTTCGGCCGCCACTTCCCGCGCCGGCACACCACGAACGAGGCGCGGCGACGGCCAGCGCCAACCCCGCAATGGCAAGCGCCAGCAGCAAGCCTAGCCGTGGGGTTACCGGGCCACGGCCCGCGCCCCCCCAACGCCACTCCCGCCGCGTCGTCATATGGACCTCCTGCACGGAAACGGCCCGCCAGCGCCTGCGCCGCTGCCCAACCTGGCGCGCCCTGCGGGCCCTCTACTCGATTGGATGCATCACACACCCGGAAAGTTGCATCCTCGGTCCGGGATAATCGCGGTCCCCCTCCTTACCCCAGGCGTGGGCCAACCGGCCCGCGCCCCCTCACATCTCCCGGCGGCCCTCCAGGGCGCGGGCGATGGTCATCTCATCGGCGTAGTCCAGATCCCCACCCGCCGGTAGGCCCAGGGCGATGCGCGTCACCTTCACCCCCAGCGGCTTCAGCAGGCCGGCCACATATATCGCGGTCGCATCTCCCTCCACCGTGGGATTGGTGGCGAGAACAATCTCCTCCACCCTCTCCTCGCAGACCCGCTCCTGCAACTCCTGGATGCGCAGGGACTCGGGGCCCACACCGTCCATCGGTGAGATCAAGCCCTGCAGCACATGGTAGCGTCCATGGAAGCCGCCGGCCCGCTCCACCGCCAGCAGATCGCGCGGCTCGCCGACCACACACAGCACTCCGGCGTCGCGCTGCGGGTCGGCGCAGATGTCGCATCTCTCCCCATCCGTGAAGTTGAAGCAGATCGGGCAGGCGTGGATGGTCTCTTTCACCTGCATCACCGCCTCCGCCAGCGCGGCCGCCTCCTCTCGGCTCACCTGCAGCAGGTACAGCGCCAGGCGCTGGGCCGACTTCGGCCCGATGCCCGGCATCTTCTCCAGCTCCTCGATCAGCCGCGCCAGCGGCCTAGGGTACGCCCGCATGGTGTAAGAGCAATGGCCTTTCCGCAGGTATGCTAGAACAGCCCCGGAATCCCCAGCCCACCTGTCAGCCCACCCATCTTCTCCTCTTGCAGCTTGCGCCCCTTCTCGACCGCCTCCCGCACCGCCGCCAGCACCAGGTCCTGCAGCATCTCCACATCGTTCGGGTCAACCGCCTCCGGCGCGATGCGCAGTTCCACCACATCGCCCAATCCGTTCGCCACCGCAACCACCGCGCCGCCGCCGGCGGCCGCCTCCACCCGCGCCTCCCCCAGCTCCTCCTGGGACTTCGCAATGTCCTGCTGCAGCTTCTCCATCTGCTTCATCAACTGCCGCTGCAGCCCGCCGGACCCTGGTATGTTCATCCCTGCTCGCTCCTCATTGTTGTTTCCCCGGTGACGCAGTGCCAGGGCAAACCGCGTCCCCCATCGGGCCTGCCCGCCGGTTCACCCGCCGGCCGTGTGGCGGGCTGTATGGAGGGCTTGTCTATTCCTCTACCTGGCTGCCCGGGAACAGGCTCATCAGATCCTCCACTGGCTCGCCCTGTCGCTTGCCCGCCGGCTGTGTGGAGGGCTTGCCCTTGGCTGGTTCTTTCTCACCCACCAGCCGGCACTTTATCCTCAGAGTCTGCCCTGTCACCCTCGCCACCGCCTCCGACACCACTCTCTGCCGCTTCTCGTCCTTCGCCATCTGATCGTAGTGGAATTGGTGGTTGAAAGCCAGCGTCAGCACCTCCTCCGCCAGCTCCACCGGCGTCGCCTCATGCACGAAGGCCGCCACCGAGCCCTGCCTCCGCTTGCGCAGATCGGCGATCACCTCGTCCCAGCGCCGCTTCATCTCCCCGATGCCCTCGGGCTCCTCCGCCGCCTCTTCCCGCGCTTCGGGCTGCGCCTCCGGGCGGGCCGCCGGGGGCTCCGGTGGGGCGGCTTCTGCTCCCGCCCCGGCCTCGCGGGGCGAGGCGGCCGCTCGTGCCGGCTCTCGGCACATTCGCACTGCGCACAGCTCCACCAGCAGTCGCGGCTGGCTGGTGAAGCGCAGCTCCCGGTCCGTCTCCGCCAGCAAGTCGAGCGTGCGGATGATCTCCTCCGTGCCCAGAGACTTCGCTTGCTCCACCGTCCTCTTCACCACCTCCGCAGGCAGCGCCAGCGCCTCCGCTCCCCGGCGGTCCACGCTCAGCAGCAACAGGTTTCGGTAGTGGCCGATCATCCCCAGCAGCAACTGGCGCAGGTCTTTGCCCTCCGCCACCACGCGGTCGAGCAATGACAGCGCCGCGGCCACCTCGCGCCGGGAGAAGACATCGGTGAACTCCGCCAGCAGATCGAAGTCAATCCCCCCGAGGATCTCCGTGATCACCTCCGGCCCGATCCTGCCCTCTGCATACGCCGCCGCCTGATCGAGCAGGGTCAGCGAATCGCGGACCGACCCGTCGGCCGCGTGGGCGAGCATCGCCACCGCCGTGTCATCCACCTCCAGGCCTTCCTTCTCTGCGATCATGCGAACGGTAGCTTCGATGTCGCCCACGGAGATGCGATGGAAATCGAACCGCTGGCAACGCGAGAGGATGGTGGGCAGCACCCGGTGCGGCTCGGTGGTGGCGAGCACGAACACCACATGCGCCGGCGGCTCCTCCAGCGTCTTCAGGAAAGCGTTGAACGCCTCGCCGGTGAGCATGTGCACTTCGTCAATGATGTACACCTTCATGCGAGCGTCGGCCGGAGCAAGCGCCACCTTCTCCCGCAGATCGCGAATCTCGTCAATCCCGCGGTTGGAGGCGGCGTCAATCTCGATCACATCCAGAGCCGACCCGGCGGCGATCCGCCGGCAGCTCTCACACTCCAGGCACGGCTCCGCCGTCTGTCCCTTCTCGCAATTGAGCGCCGTCGCCAGCGCCCGCGCCGTGCTCGTCTTCCCCGTCCCCCGTGGCCCGCAGAAGAGATAGGCGTGGGCGATCCGCCCCGCCTTCACTGCGTTCGTCAGTGTCTGCGTCACATGCCGCTGCCCCACCACCTCCGCGAAGGTGCGAGGCCGGTACTTGCGATAGAGGGAGAGATAAGGCATTCCGCAACCCCTGTCACTCGGCCCAGGCGTGGCACAGGCTCCTAGCCTGGACGATTCGGCAGCGGATGGCTAGGTCCTGCCCAGCGTGGGCTCCAGCGCCGCCAGAGCCTCCCGCCGGGAAGGGAATCCATCGCCCGGACGTCGTGCTCCGCCACATCGAGCCGCCGGGGCCGACACGGGTGAAGGCGTGGGTAAGGGAAGGGGTAGTAGGGAAGCGGCGATAGCGCGGGCCATGACCCCACCCCTTCCTCGGACGACAGAGGCCGCAGGAGGCGGAAAAAGCGCCGGCCAGCCCCCAGGGGCGGCAGGAAGGCCCCCAGGGGGCGCAGAAGCAACCATAGACAGCAGCCGTAGCGAGCCCGGACCAGGGGCCGGCTAGGAGCAGAAGCCTGTCCAGGCAAGTTTCAGCCGGATGGGGTTTACAATCAGGGTATCGGGCCACGGGAAATGGCTGATCTGTGTCCACTATTGTCACAGCACCCAGATCGGCATGAGTGCATGTCGTGCTCATGCCATCCATCGCTGCCTCATCGTCCCCGAACTGCAGTTCCCGTCCCCGCGACCCGCGTCTAGGTGATGTGGGAGCTATCCGAATCCCGATACTGCGCGTGAAGCATAACTCTGTGTGGTGTGGAGAGACCATGAACGCCCGTCGCTGGTTGAGCTGCATATTGCTAGGTTGCCTGATTGCCCTACTGGCTTCGGGAGTGGCGGCCCAGAGCCCCGTGGCGATGGCTCCGCGCGCCCTCATCCTCTACGACTCCGGCGCACCCTATGGCTGGATTGGCGAGCTGCACGCCGTCCTCACCGCCAACCTGCTCGGGCACTTCCCGGTGCCTTACGACATCGAGCCGGTGGAGAGCTACGCGCCAGGTCAACTCGAGGGCTACAGCGTCACCTTCTACTTCGGAACCGAGTACGACCACCCGCTCCCTGCCGCCTTCGTCGCCGACGTCATGGCGACAGACCGTACGGTCTGCTGGCTAGGCTACAACCTCTGGCAGATCGCCTGGACTCCGGACTGGTGGCCGAAGGCTGAGTTCACCAACCGCTACGGGTTTCAGTTCGCGGGCGTAGACGGGTCCGGCTACGCAGAGATCTGGTACAAGGGCGTGTCGCTCATCAAGGACACCTCTGACCCGGACATCGGCGGAACCATCATCCTCGATCCGCTCAAGGCCGAAGCCCTTGCCGAAGCCTATCGGCCGGCCGCGGATGGTGAACCCGAAGCCTCCTGGCCCTATGTCGTCCACTCCGGCCATTTCTGGTACTTCGCAGACACTGCCCTCACCTACCTCTCCGAGGAGGATCGCTATCTGGCCTTCTGCGACCTCCTTCACGACATCGTCGGCATTGACCATCCCTCCAGCCAGCGGGCGTTGATGCGCATTGAAGATGTGGACCCGACGGCGGAGCCGACCGAGCTGGATTCGGTGAGCAGCTATCTGGAGACGGCGTCGGTGCCGTTCCAGGTAGGGGTGATTCCGGTGTTCAAGGATCCGCTGGGGCTGCTGAACGGAGGGGTTCCCCAGACCATTCGGCTCTCCGATGCCGGGGTGGCCGATGTGAGGGACGCCCTCAGCAACATGCTGGACAGCGGTGGTCAGATCTTCCTACACGGGTACACGCACCAGTACGACTCCGTTGTCAACCCGTACAGCGGCCTCACTGGCGATGACAGCGAGTTCTTCCTGAGCTCGTGGAGCGAGGAGACGGGCACCCTGCTGATTGGCCCCGTGCCCGAAGACTCCGTAAGTTGGGTGAACGGCCGCATTGACCAAGCGCTGGCTGAGCTGACGGCCAGTGGGTACTCCCCTGTGGCCTGGGAGACGCCGCACTACGTGGCCAGCGCCCTTGACAACACGGAGTTCGGCAAGCGTTTCGATCTCTGCTCGGGGCGGATGCTCTATTTCACCGCGTCCGGCTCGCACTTCGCAGGGCAGTTCTTCCCCTACCCCATCAAGACCGACATCTACGGCCAGAGAATCTCGCCCGAGAACCTGGGCAATGTGGAGCCGTTCCCGTTCTACGATTACCCGCTGCGCTACCCGGAGGATATCGTTCGCGCCGCCCAGAAGAACCTGGTGATCCGGGATGGCTGGGCCAGCGCCTACTTCCATCCCTGGTTCGATCGCACCTACCTGACGGATGTCGTGGAGGGCGTGCAGGCGCTTGGCTACGCCTACGTGCCGGCCCCCACCTTGGTGGCCGAGGCAGGCCCCGACAAAGCGATCCTGCTCGGCGGATCGGTGGCGCTCGAGGGTTCCGCCTCCGGCGGCGACGCCCCCTACACCTATTCGTGGTCGCCCACGACCGGCCTCAGCGATCCGGAGTCCGCCACCCCCGACGCCGGCCCCCCCACCACCATCACCTACCTTCTCACTGTCACCGACAACTCCGGGCAGACCGACAACGACATCACCACGGTCACCCTGACCTGGCCGCCTCCCGTGGCGGACTTCTCCGGCACCCCCACCACCGGGACCGCTCCCCTCCAGGTGACCTTCACCGATCTCTCTACCAACGGTCCCACCTCCTGGTCCTGGTCTTTTGGCGACGGCTACACCAGCACTCAGCAGCATCCCACTCACACCTACCAGAACTCCGGTGGCACGACATTGCACCGGACGGTGAGCCTGACCGTGACCAATCCCGACGCCAGTGACACTGAGACCAAAACCGGCTACATCGCAGTGGTGCCCCCGCAGCCCGTTGCCAACTTCTCGGCCACCCCCCTCAGCGGCACCGCTCCCTTGCAGGTCACTTTCGTAGACCTCAGCACCCACAACCCGACCTCCTGGTCCTGGAGCTTCGGCGACGGCACCTCCTCCGCCGAACACGATCCCAAGCACACCTATCAGAATCCTGGCGGCACGCCCCTGCTGCGCACGGTGACCCTAACCGTCGCCAGCGCCGGTGGCGCAGACGCCGAGACCAAGACGAATTACATCACCGTCATCCCGCCAGCACCGGTGGCCGATTTCTCTGCCACTCCCACCAACGGAACTGCCCCCCTCAACGTTACCTTCACTGATCTGTCCACCCATGGGCCTACCTCCTGGTCGTGGAACTTCGGGGACGGGGGCACTGCCACAACCCAGCATCCCGCGCACGTCTATAACAGCGTGGGCGTCTACACGGTATCCCTCGCCGTTACCAGCCCCTATGGGTCCGACAGCGAGGTCAAGAGCAACCACATTTCAGTCAGACACCCCGACGCACCGGTGGCGGATTTTGGGGGCTCGCCCACCGCGGGAACCATCCCCTTGACCGTGAACTTCACCGATACCTCTACGAAGACTCCCACCTCCTGGTCGTGGACGTTCGGTGACGGAGGGGCGTCAGCCGATAAGAACCCCAGCCACCAGTACGCGAACCCCGGTTTGTACACCGTCGCCCTCACCGCCACCAATGTCTATGGCTCCGATACCAGGACAAAGGCCGGCTACATCAACGCCACCCCACCTCCGCCGGCGGCCGGCTTCACCGGGGCTCCCACCGCGGGCATGATGCCCTTGACGGTGAACTTCGCCGACACCTCCACGAATAGCCCCACCTCCTGGTCCTGGACGTTCGGCGATGGCGGCGCCTCAGCGAGTCAGCACCCCAGCCACGAGTACACCGGCCCCGGCTCCTTCACGGTCACCCTCGCCGTCACCAACGCCGGCGGCACGGCCAGCGAGACCAAGATCGACTATATCACCGTCATGATTCCGCCCCCGGTGGCCGATTTCACGGGCTCGCCGACCACTGGTACCGTACCGTTGACGGTGAGCTTCATCGACGCCTCCGCCGATCTCCCGACCTCGTGGAGTTGGAGCTTCGGCGATGGATGGACTTCCACCAGCCAGAACCCCAGCCATCAATACACCATCCCCGGCTCCTACACGGTCAGCCTTACCGCCACCAACGGCGGAGGCGCCGACAGCGAGATCAAGAGCGACTACATCACCGTCACTCCGCCCGCGCCGGTCGCCAACTTCCTCGGTTCACCTACTGCTGGAACAGCTCCGCTGGCGGTGGGCTTCACGGACCTCTCTACCAATAGCCCTACCTCCTGGTTCTGGAGCTTCGGGGATGGAGACAATTCCAGCAGCCAGGACCCCAGCCACGAGTATGCCAGCCCTGGCTCCTACACGGTCACCCTCACCGCCACCAACGCCGGCGGCGGCGATAGCGAGATCAAGAGCAGCTACATCGCCGTCACTCCGCTGGCACCGGCCGCCGACTTCACGGGATCCCCCACCACCGGAGCGGCTCCGCTGACGGTCACCTTCAGCGATCTATCCGCCAACAGCCCCACCTCCTGGTTCTGGGACTTCGGCGACGGCCAGGGGTCTACCGCCCATAACCCCAGCCACCAGTATGCCAGCGCTGGCACTTACACGGTCGCCCTCACCGCCACCAACGCCGGCGGCGGCGACACCAACGTCAAGACCAACTACATCGCCGCGACCAGCGGGCAGACCACCATCTTCTCGGACGACTTCGACAGCGCTTTCTCCGGCTGGACGCTCACTGGCAGTCCCAGCTGGTTCACCGGCACCCCGAAGAACGGCACCCACTCCATTCTGTTCGAGGGCAACTCCAGCTCAGGGATTGACGAGGCGATAACCCGGACCATCTCCACCGTCGGCTACCGTGACATCACGGTGTCCTTCTACATTGGCGGCTCTAGCCTGGACTCCACCAGCGAATACATCATCGTCGAGTGGTACAACGGCAGCTCCTGGACGGAGATCATGCGCGTAAGAGGGGGCGATGCGTGGGAAGACGGGCAGTTGCACCTTTACACCAGCTCCACGTTGGCCTCCTCGGCCAACAACAAAGCCAACTTCCAGTTGCGCTTTGCCATCTACGCCAGCAGTTCCGGCGACACGGCCTATGTGGACGACGTAGTGGTGCAGGGCGCCAGTGGAGTGCCGATCGCGAGCTTCACCGCATCGCCGACCACCGGCACTGTCCCCCTGACGGTGAGCTTCTCTGACGCCTCCACCAACTCGCCAACGTCGTGGAGTTGGAGCTTCGGCGACGGCGGCGCCTCCACCGCTCACAACCCGAGCCATGAGTACGCCTCTCCGGGAGCCTACACGGTGAGCCTGAGGGCGACCAATGCCTATGGCAGTAACACCAACGCCAAGGCCAGCTACGTCATCGCGGCTTCGCCCGCACCGGTAGCCAACTTCGCCGGCAGCCCAACCAGCGGGTCAGCGCCCCTGGTAGTGAGTTTCACCGACCTCTCCAGCAATAGCCCCACCTCCTGGTCCTGGGACTTCGGAGATGGCGGCACCTCCACTCAGCGCGACCCCAGCCACGCCTACACCAACACCGGCGGCGTCACGCTTCTCCGGACGGTCAGCCTTACTGCCATCAACAGCAGTGGTTCCGACACCGAGGTGAAGACGGATTACATCTCCGCGGCGCCATCTGGCCCGGTGGCTGATTTCGCCGGTACGCCCACCATGGGAACGGCTCCCCTGAACGTGAGCTTCACCGACCTTTCCACCAACCACCCCACCTCCTGGTCCTGGAACTTCGGGGATGGCGCCACCTCCACCCAGCAGAATCCCAGCCACACCTACGCCAACACCAGCGGCACCTCTGTGCGGCGCACCGTGAGCTTGACTGCCACCAATGACAGCGGCTCCGACACGGAGACCAAGACCAACTGCATCACCGTGGTCCCACCCGCGCCGGCAGCCAACTTCTCGGCTGCACCCGCCTCCGGCACTACACCGCTGGAAGTCACCTTCTCGGATCTCTCCACCAACAGCCCCACCTCGTGGTCCTGGTCCTTTGGCGATGGCGCGACCTCCACCGCCCAGCATCCAACCCACACCTACACCAACACCGGCGGCAGCACCCTCCATCGGACCGTCGGCCTCACCGCCACCAATGACGGCGGCTCCGACACGGAGACCAAGACCAGCTACATCTCGGTGATCCCGCCGGCGCCGGTGGCCGAGTTCTCTGGCACGCCCACCACTGGGACCGCGCCCCTGCCCGTCACCTTCGCCGACCTCTCCACCAACGGCCCCACCTCCTGGTCGTGGAACTTCGGTGATGGCAGCAGCTCGACCGCTCAGAACCCGAGCCATACCTATACCAACACCGGCGGCAGCACCCTCCATCGGACCGTCGGCCTCACCGCCACCAATGACGGCGGATCAGATACCGAGACGAAGACCAACTACATCTCGGTGGTCCCGCCCGAGCCCGCTGCCGACTTCTCCGCCACGCCCACCACCGGGACAGCGCCCCTGCCCGTCACCTTCAGCGACCTCTCCACCAACAGCCCCACCTCGTGGTTGTGGAGCTTTGGGGACGGCAGCACCTCCACTCAGCAGAATCCCAGCCACACCTACCAGAATGCAGGTGGCGTCGCGCTGGTGCGCACTGTAGGCCTCGCTGCCGCCAATGACGGCGGATCGGACACGGAGACCAAGACCAACTACATTACCGTGGTCCCGCCCGCACCAGTGGCCGAGTTCTCCGCCACGCCCACTAATGGCACCACCCCGCTGGAGGTCACCTTCTCGGATCTCTCCGCCAACAGCCCCACCTCCTGGTCCTGGAGCTTCGGGGATGGCAGCACCTCCACCGCGCAGAACCCGACCCACACCTACACCAACGCCGGTGGCAGCGCGCTTCTGCGCACCGTGGCCCTCACCGCCACCAATGACGGCGGCGCGGACACCGAGACGAAAGTCAACTACATCGCGGTGATTCCGTTGGTCGGCGGTGCAGACTTCACCGCGGCTCCGACCGCTGGAACCGCCCCGCTGCAGGTGAGCTTCACCGACCTCACCGCCAGCAGCCCCACCTCCTGGTCCTGGAGCTTCGGCGACGGGTCCACCTCCACCGCGCAGAACCCCATCCACACCTACCAGAACTCTGGCGGCGTCACGCTGCTGCGAACCGTAAGCCTCACCGCCGGCAACGCTGGCGGTTCCGACACTGAGACAAAGACTAACTACATCTCAGTAGTCCCGCCCATACCAGCGGCCGCGTTCTCCGCCGCGCCGACCTCAGGCGCGGCCCCGCTGGGTGTCGCCTTCACCGACGCCTCCACCAACAGCCCCACTTCCTGGAGCTGGAGCTTCGGAGATGGCGCAACCTCCACCGTGCAGAACCCGAGCCACACCTACACCAGCACCGGCGGCGTCACCCGGCTCCGCACCGTCAGCCTCACCGCCACCAATGACGGCGGCTCAGACACCGAAACCAAGACTGACTACATCTCCGTGCAACCGCCTGCGCCGATCGCCAACTTCTCGGCTGCACCCACCTCCGGCACCGCGCCTCTGAACGTCACCTTCAGCGACCTTTCCACCAACAGCCCCACCTCCTGGTCCTGGAGCTTCGGCGACGGGAGCACCTCTAACCAGCAGCATCCCACCCACATCTATCAGAACAGCGGGGATACCGTCCTCCTGCGGACGGTGGGCCTCACTGCCACCAATGACGGCGGCTCCGATACCGAGACCAAGACCAGCTACATCTCCGTGGCCCCGCTTGCGCCGATTGCTGACTTCTCCGCCACCCCCACCGCCGGCACGGTGCCGCTGGAGGTGACCTTCACGGACCTGTCCGCCAGTAGCCCCACCTCCTGGTCCTGGGACTTCGGCGACGCCAGCACCTCCGCCGAGCAGAACCCCAGCCACACCTACGAGCATGCCGGCGTCTACACCATCAGCCTCACCGCCACCAACGTCGGCGGCTCTGACACTGAAACCAAGGCCGGATATCTCGAGGTGACCTTTGCCGACGTGCCTGCGGACAACTGGGCCTACAGCTACATCCTCGCCTGCGTGAACGCAGGGATCGTCCAGGGCTACTGGGACGGCTACCACCCCGACGATATTGTCAACCGCGCCCAGATGAGCGTCTTCATCGCCCGCGCGCTCGCCGGCGGCGACAGCGGCGTTCCGCCCGGCCCTGCCACTCCTACCTTCTCGGATGTGTCCGAGTCCTACTGGGCCTACAAGTACGTGGAGTATTGCTATGCCCACGGCGTCGTGCAAGGCTACTGGGACGGCTACCACCCCGACGACACGGTCACCCGCGCCCAGATGGCGGTATTCGTCGCTCGCGCCCACGCCGGGGATGACGCCAATGTGCCGGCCGGTCCGGACACCGCCACCTTCCCGGACGTCGCCACCGACTACTGGGCCTACAAGTACGTGGAGTACTGCTACTCCCAGGGAATCGTGCAAGGCTACTGGGACGGCTACCACCCCGAGGACATCGTCACCCGCGCCCAGATGGCGGTGTTCGTCCAGCGCGCCTTCGACCTGCCGATGTGAGAAGGCTGCCTAACCACTAAGGCACGAAGAGGATAGCTTGACCTTGGGCGGGCGAGTGCCTGCCCAAGGTCTGTTTGTGATTCTGTGCTTTGGTGGTTCCGTCGCTCCGGCGCGTGCGCCTGTGGGAGAGGTCACTGAGCGTCCCGGGCGCGCTGAAGCCAGTCGGCAGCTACCGCGCCAGCAGCATCCTCCACGGCGTCCGGTCCGCCACCCGGCGCCCGAGCCAGGTGCTGGCGCTGAGCATGACTCCCTCCGCCGCCTTCGGCGGCCAGGGGATGGTGATGGCGACCTGGCTGCCCTGCAACTCGCACTCCAGGTTCCCGGAGCGCTGACCTGGCTTCAGACAATAGCTGATCGGCGGGCCAACTTGGCGGTCGCACAGCGCATGTAGGTCAACCCGATAGCTCACCTCCCGGTTGCTTTCGCCGGCCAGCTCCAGCCACACCCGCAGCCGTGTGCCGTCGGCCTCCGCCTTCAGCCCCACCACATCCACCCCCGGCGGCGCGCTCGCCAACGTGATGTCCCCTTTCGCATCGCTCACCGACCATGAGAGCGTAGGCGACACCGCCTCCGGCTTGCCGGCCGGACCACTGCCCGAGCCTGCCCCCCTCACCGCCGGCGACGTCGCCCCGAACAGCTCGTTGGCTTTCACGAAGCTGAGCAGATATCGCGGGTAGATGTTCATCTGGCTGGCGTGCTCCCGCAGCGCCGCCTCCTTCTGCTGCCTGCTCTTGCGATCCAGCGGCAGCGAGCGCCACGGCCAGCTCCCCCCGGCGAGTGAAGGGGGCGGCGCCATCGCCTCCGAGGCATTCGGGTTCTCGTCTCGCTTCCAGCCCCCCAGATGCACCAGGTAGGTCCCCAGCGCCACCCGGTCCAGCATGCCCGCCTGGTACAACGCGCCCACCGTGTAACAGTACACCGCCCAGTGATCCCCGTGCAGGTCGCTGGAGTGCGGGCACAGCACCACCGTGGGTTTGAACTCCTCCGCCAGGCGCGTTAGCTCCTCCAGCAGCGACGCCCCGCAATACGCCGGCCGCTTGCCCCACGGGTCCGGCAGAGGAGCGGAGCTGACGCGAGTGTACGGGCTCACGTAGGGCTTCGCTGGATACCACTCCTCCGTCCACAGGGCCACGAGACCCCGATCCGGGTAGGCGAGGAAGATAGCCTGATCCGGCCGCACCCCCAGGTGGCGGAGGGCCGCCAGGGTTTCGCTCCTCCTCTCGAGCGCCAGCTTGAGACACCGCACGGGGGTGACTTCCCCCTCTCCGAAAAGACGCTCCGCCGCCAACGAGAACCCTTCGCCACTGGTCACCACCACCACCCGTACCTGGGCTCCCGCCCGCACCGCCATCGCCAGGTAGCCGCCGCACCCGATCACCTCGTCATCCGGATGGGGCGCCAGCACCAGCACCCGGTCCTGCGAGGTCGGTCCGGGCATCGTCGGCGGTTCAGGCGGTTTCGCCGGCCCAGACGCGGCGAAAGCGTGGTGGGCCGGGCTCGGCCACACCACCGCCGCGATCACGGCCATCCCCAGCATCGCACGCCAGAGCTGCACTTCCCCTCTCCTGTGTTCCGCTCACCGCTGTCGCCGGGCCGTGTCCCTCCGGCGACACGGCATATCTCTCCGCTCCTCTGCCAGGGGGCGCGAACACGGGCACGCCGATCAGCCGCCGGCCGGTTACCGCCTATGGAACCGGCCTGCTCCCAAAGGCGGCGATCGCCTCCTTCATCCGCTCCGGTATGTCAATCCCCGCCGGGCAGCGCTGCACGCACTCTTCGCACCCCACGCAGGCGTCCGCCGGCATCCCCAAGCTATCGTATAGCTCCTTGCCCATGAAGCGCTGGTCCTCTGGGTACTGCTGGTGCATGTACAGCGCCCGGAACACCCGCGGGATCTCGATCTTCTGGCTGCACGGCAGGCAGTAGCCGCAGCTCAGGCAGAGCTGCCCATAACGCATCTCCTTCTTCATTCCCGCGATGGTCTCGAACAGCTCCCGCCGCGCCGCCTCGTCGAACGTCCCTGCGGTGGTAATCGCCCGGTGGTTCTGCTCCACTTCCGCCACGCTCACCATCCCCGGGATCACACTCGTCACGTGCGGGTGCGCGGCGATCCCCCGCAGCGTCCCCGCCACCACCGGGTCCATCCCGTCCACGCGCGGCGTGCCCTTCGGCGACACCAACACCCCGCCGGACAGCGGCTTCATGATGATCACACCCATGTCGTGCTCATGCGCGAGGGTGATCAGATCTCCCACCCCCTCCTCATCCAGCGGATTCCACGCCAGCATGATGGTCTCGAACAGGTCCGACTCGATCGCCCGCCGGATCGCCGCATGGTGGCGGTGCATGGTGATCCCGTAGTGGCGGACCTTCCCCTGTTCCTTCGCCTTGCGAAACGCCTCCAGCGCGCCTCCAGGCGCCAGCACCTCATCCAGCACATCGTTGTGGCACACCCAGTGCGCCTGGTAGAGGTCCAGGTAATCGGTCTGCAGGTTCTTCAGGCTGGTTTCGAGCTGCTCCATGGCCCCCTTCGCCGAGCGGTTCCCCGTCTTGGTGGCGATATAGACCTGCTCCCGCCGCCGCTTCAGCACCGGCCCGATCTTCACCTCGCTGTCGCCGTAGCCGCGGGCGGTGTCCACGAAGTTCACCCCTAGGTCAATCGCCCGCTCCAGCGCCTCCGCCGCCTGCTTCGCCGAAATGTGCGGGAACTTGATGCACCCGAACCCGAATACCGTCACCTCCAGCCCAGTCTTGCCCAGGCGGCGCTTCTCCATCTGCTCTGACATCCTGCCTCCTCACACCCCTCGCCACTGATCTCAGGCCTTTCTTGGCCGCCAGCGCGCGCATTTCCTGTGCCCGACGCATCTAACTGATTGGAGGCGCTTCCACAGGTCATGTGCCTGTGCTCTGCGTCCACCTGTCCGTGCGTCTGGCGCTAGGTCGCCTCGGGCGAAGGAGGAAGCCCGTCTCCGGCGGACAAGGGAGCATCTGTGGTTCCGCCCCTGGTTGGGAGCCGCTCCCCGCGCAGGGGAACGGTCGCATCGGCTGCTATCTCCCGGAACGCCACGTCGTTCCACACTGGAGGAAGGTCTTGAAACGTATCTTCGTTGTCTGCTGCGCTCTGCTGTGCCTCTCTCTCCTCGTCTCTGCGCTCTGGGCCCGCTGGAACGAGAACGGCGAGTTCCGGACTCGTCTCACAAAGGATGGCTCCGGCATCGCCGGGACGCTGCCGCCCGCGGACTACGAGCGCCGTGAGCTTGAGGCCCTGCCGCCCGTCCCGCCCGGCCCGAGGCAGCCCTTCCAAGTGGAGCTGCTTGGCTATGACTTGAGCAAGCTGGATCTCAAAACGCGGCTCGCCGATCTGCTGCTCGCCGACTTCGACAACAGGACCAAGTGGCCCGCAGACCTGCCGGCCGGCTTCGATCCGGCCGCCATCATGGAGATGGGTAAGAACCCCGCCCTGGGCGTGCGCGCCTTGCACCAGCAGGGCATCACCGGCAAGGGGGTGGGCATCGCCATCATTGACCAGGGGCTGCTGGTGGACCACGTCGAGTACAAGGACAGGCTGCGCCTTTACGAGGAGATCCACTGCATAGACGCGGAGGCCGCGCTGCACGGCAGCGCCGTATCCTCCATCGCGGTGGGCAAGACGGTGGGAGTGGCCCCGGATGCCGACCTCTACTACGTCGCCGCTTCCTCCTTTCTCGACGAATCGGTCCAGAACCAGGACCAACCGAATCCCCAGATGGACTACGCCGTCATCGCCAAGGCGATTGATCGCATTCTCGAGATCAACCGGCAACTCCCGAAGGAGAAGAAGATCCGGGTGATCTCCATCTCGTTGGGGTGGATGCCCGGAACCTGTGGCTACCAGGAAGTGACGGAGGCGGTGGAGCGGGCGAAGCAGGAGGGGGTGTTCGTCATCAGCACCGCCCTGGAGAGCACCCACGGGCTGCGGTTCATGGGCCTCGGGCGGGACCCACAGGGCGATCCCGACAAGCCCACCTCCTACAGCGCTTCGAGCTGGTACAAGATCTACCTCGACCTGACCCCAGTCCAGCCGATGCTGCTACTGCCCATGGACTCCCGTGCCACCGCCAGCCCCACCGGAGTGACGGACTACGCCTTCTACCGCACCGGTGGGATGAGCTGGGCCGTCCCCTACGTCGCCGGGCTCTACGCCCTCGCCTGCCAAGTCCACCCCGAGGTCACCCCACAGCAGTTCTGGGCGAAGGCGCTGGAGACGGGGGATGTGGTCGAGGTGATGGACCAACAGATTCCCGACCCCGACGGCACGGCCGCCAAGCGGGTGGCCGAGCAGGTCGAGGGCGCCGTCGCCAGTTTCAAGGCGCGCGCGGAGGGAGAGGAGCTGGAGCGGGACCTCGCCAGGTTCTACTCCAACTTCACGGGCCAGACTCGAGAGAAGATGAGCGAGGCCGATTTCCGCACCTGGGCTATCGAGACGTTCACCATCATGTCGCGGGGTGACGGCAAGCAGCACCGGCTCGGCATGATCGCGAACCCAGCGCGGCTGCTGGAGAGCCTGCGGCAGTAGCCTGCCTCCGAGCGCGCACCCGCCGCCGACTCGGCCGCCACGCTTGCCCTTCAAGCGGCCGAGAAGGTCACACGCGCGTTCGTACCACAACCAATCAACCGCCCGCAAGGATGAACGCAAACTGCCCGTCTTCGCGCGAATTTGTCACCATGAAAATCATGGAACTTCCTTGCCTTTCGCGGAAAACCCTTGACAGCGTATGTTATAATATAGCGGGAAGCGTCTGGAGGAAGCCGCAGCCGTGGTTTCCTCCAGACGTTTCCGCGCAAGTGCGACCGCGGTTCTCCGAGCGACGCCGAGACTGCCCGAGCCACATCACCCGGAAACGAGAGTGCCGCCGACTGATGCCGGCCGCGGCCGGGCCTCCTTGGTTGACACCGGCGGAAGCCCCGGCTAGAATCCGCCTTGATGACCGGCACCGACGACACCGCCAGGACCGCTGAACGATCATCGTGGCTCACCTCGCAGACCGTCGTCAGGCTGCAGCGCCTCTTCACTCGCCTGCGCTTCGTGCTGGCGGTTCCCGCGACCGCGCTGATCGTCGCCTTCACTGACCGCCGTCCGATGTGGCCCGGCGTGGCGGTGGCCCTGTTCGGCGAGCTGATCCAGATCTGGGCCTCCGCACACCTCCAGAAGAACGTCGAGGTGGTGATGTCGGGCCCGTACGCCTGGCTGCGCAATCCCATGTACCTGGGCCGGTTCTTTGTGGGGCTGGGGCTTGCCCTGCTCACCTGGCGGTTGTGGCTGGTGCTCCCCTATCTGGTGATCTTCTGGGTGTATGCGCAGGCGAGGGTATTGGGAGAGGAGCAGCGCCTGCGGAATCGCTTCGGCGACCAGTACCAGGCCTACTGCCGCGCCGTGCGGCGCTGGCTGCCGCTGCCGCCCAGGCAGCGTTTTTCCGATGCCCGCTGGTCGTGGGCATGTGTGCTGCGCAACCACGAACTGCGGGTGGCGGCAGGTGTGGCCCTCGGCCTGGTGTTCCTGTGGTGGCGCATTGGACATTGGCCGCAGATCGGACTGGGCCGGTGAGCAGACTGTCTGCACTCAGGCGGAACGCGCATTTCCCCCTCGCGGTGGTGGCGCTGGCGCTGGCCCATCCCAGCCCCCCAACCAACCTGGCGGGCAGCCTCCTGGTGCTCGCCGGGATCGCGGTGCGAGTATGGGCGGCCGGCCTTCTCGAGAAGGGCGGCGAGCTGTGCACCGATGGGCCGTATCGCTGCGTACGACATCCCCTGTATTTGGGCAGCCTGCTGGGCGCCATCGGGTTGTGCGTGATGATGAACGACAAGTGGGGCTGGCTGGTGGTGCTGCCGTTGTTCCTCGTCATCTACACCGCGCAGGTGATTGCCGAAGAGCGGGCGCTTCGCGCCAGCTACGGCGGCGAGCACGCCCGGTGGGCGGGGCAAGTGCCCATGCTGGTGCCCAGGCTCTGGCGCCGCGGCGCCAGCCGCGGCCGCCGGTGGAGCTGGGCGCGTCTGCTCGCCAACCGTGAGCTGTACCATGTGCTGGTGACCGTCGCGTTGGTGGTCATGTTCTGGTTGCGTCCGCAGTGGCCGACGCCGTGAAGATGACTGACAAACAAGCAAGGTGAGACCTCGGTGAGTGCCCGCTGGTACTCGGTGATCGCCCTCGCGCTGCTGACCACCGTGATCGGCTGCGGCCGACGGCAACATGTGATTGAGCTCGAGCTCTGGATCGCCGACTTCAGCCCCGACGGAAAGACCAAGGCCCTGTTGGATGATCGGCTTATCCCTCGCTTTGAGGCCGAGCATCCGGGCGTGAAGGTGAACACCCAGTACATCCCGTGGACACACCTGGACGAGAAACTGACCATCAGCTTCGCCGGCGGGGTGGCCCCGGACGTGTTCCAGGTCGGCGCCGAGTACGTCGGCGGCCTCGCCTACCGCGGTATGGCCGAGCCGCTCGACGAGCGGGTGGAGAAGTGGGGGGCCAAGGACGACTTCTTCCCCGCCTCCTGGAATACGTGCGTATACCAGGGCCGTGCGTATGGCCTGCCCTACCTCTCCGCGCCGCGCGTGCTCCTGTACCGCAAGGACCTGTTGCGGAAGGCGGGATTCGACCAGCCGCCCGACACCTGGGAGCAGCTCGCGGCCGCAGCCCAGGCGATGACCGTGCGGCGCGGTTCGGTCACCGACCTCGCCGGCATGAACCTGCCCGTCTCCTGGCAGGTCTTCGTCGAGTTCCTCTGGGAGAACGGCGGCCAGGTCTTCAACGAAGAGGGCACTCGGTCCACCCTCGACCGCCCCGAGGCGGTGGAGGCGCTGCAGTTCTACTGCGACCTCTACCACAAGTACCAGGTGTGCCCGACCGCGGGCATGCCTGTCGCCGGCGGTGGGGTGCCGGTGTTCGCCTCGAAGCGGGCGGCGATGGAGATCATGAATCAGTTCGGCATCTACAACGTGAGGAAGTACGCGCCGGACCTGCTGCCGGTGGTGGGCATCGCCCCCACGCCTCGCCGCAAGCAGCGCGTGATCTCGGTCTACACCGACTGGCTGGCAATGTCCCCCCAGAGCAAGCACAAGGACCTGGCCTGGGAGCTGATGGTGTTCCTGATGGAGCCGGACAACCTCGCCGCCTACAACGCCACCTTGTTCTTCATCCCACCGCGGCGGTCGGCGGTGAGGGCGGCGGGGTTCATGCGGGAGAACCCTGAGCTCCAGAAGTTCGTATCCCTGATGGACGAGTACGGCAGATCGCTTCCGGCGATCCCGGAGTGGTTCGAGATCAGAACCGGCCTGCAATCCGCGGTCTCCGCCGCCGTCTACGGGACGAAGACACCGGAGCAGGCTTTGCGCGACTACTCCCGCGAGCTGGACGAGTTGCTGGCGGAGAGGGTGAAGCACCAGTGAGGAATCTCGTCCGATCGCTTCGTTACATGGCCCACTACTGGCCGTGGCAGGTGGCGGCCCTGGCCTGCGCGCTTGTTCTCACTGCCAGCAGCTTCATCATGCCCTGGATTAACAAGATGCTGGTGGACTACGTGATCTACCCCAGCGCGGGCAGTGTGGAGCACCGGCGCGCGGCGTTGTATCTCGTCGCCTACGTGTCTCTCGGCGCTCTTGCCCTCGCCGCGCTGCTGCGCCCTGCGCGCTCCTACCTCTTCTCGCGCATCGCGGAGAGAACCGCCGCCGACCTGCGCCGTCACCTCTTCCGGCACCTCCACAACCTGCCGATGCCCTACTTCGACCAGCGGAAAGTGGGCGGCATCATGTCGGTGGTGCAGAACGATGTGGAGGCCCTCCAGGTCCTCTACTCCTCCACTCTGGTGGAGATCATCACCAGCCTGCTGATGGCGGTGGTGGCGACCGGGATCCTCATCTGGGAAAGCCCGCGGCTAGCCATCATCGGGCTGCCGGTCCCCATCCTCTTCGCGGCTTCTCTGGCGCTCTTCGGCCGGCCCCTGCACAGGGCCGGCCGACGGGTGCGGGACGACACCGGAGCCGTGCAGGAAGTGCTTCAGGAAAGCATCTCCGGGGTCAGAGAGGTCAGGGTCTTCGACCGCGGGAAAAGCGAGCTGGGGCGCTTCATGCCCAAGGTGTACTCGCTGGTGGGGTCGCGTATCTGGCAGTCTGTGCTCGGCGCGATCAACGGCTCTGTCGCCGATATCATCGCCTGGGGCGGCATGACCGTCATCATCATCATTGGTTTCGAACAGGTGATCGTCGGTGGCATGGGCGCGGGAGACATGGTGCTTTTCCTGAACGTGCTTGGGATGCTGTTCGGCCCCGCCAGCGCCTTTGTCAACCTCTACACCCAAGTCACCGGGGCCATGGGCGCGGCCGATCGCGTGTTCGGGTTCCTGGACTCGCCAGTGGAAGAGGAGCAACCCGGCGCGCCCGACCTCGGCGATGTGGAGGGCCGGGTGTGCTTCGAAAATGTCACCTTCCGCTATGACCACGTAGGGCCAGAGGTCCTGCAAGACATCGCCTTCGACGTCGCCGCGGGCGAGATGATTGCCCTGGTCGGCCCCAGCGGCGCGGGGAAGACCACCCTAGTGTCGCTGCTGCCCCGGCTCTACGACGTCACCGACGGCCGCGTGTTGGTGGACGACGTGGACGTGCGGGACATCACCCTCGCCTCCCTCCGCGCCCAGATCGCGGTCGTGCCGCAGGAGCCGTTCCTGTTCGGGACCACGGTGAAGGAGAACATCGCCTTCGGCCGCGACGGCGCCGGCGATGAGGAGATCGTGGAGGCGGCCGAGGCGGCCAACGCCCACGACTTCATCACGGAGCTTCCGAACGGCTACGAAGCCGAAGTGGGCGAGCGCGGCACGCGGTTGTCGGTGGGACAGAAGCAGCGCATAGCCATCGCCCGCGCCATACTGCGCGACCCTCGTATCCTCATCCTCGATGAGGCCACCTCCGCGCAGGACTCCGAATCAGAGCGCCTGGTGCAGGAGGCGATGAGGAGGTTGATGCAGGGGCGCACCTCCTTCGTCATCGCCCACCGGCTCTCCACCGTGCTGCGCGCCGACCGGATCGTGGTATTGGAGGACGGGCGCATCACCCAGATCGGCACCCACGCCGAGCTGCTGGCCCAGGGCGGCACCTATGCCAGGCTGTATGAGCTGCAGTTCGCGGACGGAGTGGCGGTGAGCAATGGTGGCAAGTAGCGCGGCGAAACGGGAGTCACGCACCGCCTATCTCTTCCTCTCCCCGGGCCTGGCGCTGTTCTTCCTGTTCGTGCTCATCCCGGTAGTCGCGGCCCTGTACCTGTCCTTCTGCCGCTACGACATCATCCACTCGCCGGTGTGGGTCGGGGCAAGCAACTACCAGAGGATTGCTAAGGATGTTAGCAATCGGGGCGTGTTCTACCTGTCGCTGAGGAACACCGCCCAGTACGCTATCGGGACGGTCCCGGTCGGGATGGCGCTTGCCCTCGGGCTGGCGCTGCTGGTCAACGCGGGGCTGCGCGGAGTCAGCATCTACCGCACCACCTACTACCTCCCGGTGGTGACCAGCCTGGTGGCGATCTCGATGGTGTGGATGTGGCTGTATGATCCCAGCTACGGGCTGCTGAACTACGCGCTGGAAATGCTATCGCGCGCGGTCGCCTTTGTCACCCGCAGGGAGGTGGCGATCCCGCCGCAGACCTGGCTCGGCAATCCCGGGCAGGCAATGGCGGCGATTGTGCTCATGTCTATCTGGCGTGGGCTTGGCTACAATATGGTCATCTACCTGGCTGGCCTGCAAGGAATCCCCGAACACCTCTACGAGGCGGCGACCATTGACGGGGCCTCCCGCTGGCAGCAGTTCTGGGCGATCACCTGGCCCCTGCTGAAGCCGACCACCGCTTTCATCCTGGTGATCTCCGTGATCGGGGCATCGCAGGTGTTCGCCCAGGTCTACGTGATGACCAACGGCGGACCAAACAATGCCACCACGACGGTGGTGCACCAGATCTTCCAGAACGCTTTCAGCTTCCTGAAGATGGGCTACGCCTCGGCGATGGCGTTCGTGTTGTTCCTGATCATCTTCCTCCTCTCGCTGATCACCCTGCGCGTCACCCGCGGCGGACAGGTGGAATACGCATGAGGCTCGGCATCGCCAGGAAGACGCTGCTCCATCTGCTCCTCGCCCTCGGCGCGGCCACCATGCTTCTCCCCTTCCTGTGGATGGTGTCCACCTCGCTGAAGCCGGAGAAGGAGATCTTCACCTATCCCCCGGTGTGGCTGCCGAGCGCCTGGCAGTGGGACAACTACCGGCGGGCGATGGAGTCGGCCGCGTTCGGACGGTACTTCGTCAACACCATCATCTACGCGACCGTCGTCACGCTCTCGAACCTGCTGCTGTGCTCGATGGCGGCGTACGCGTTTGCGCGGCTGCGATTCCGCGGCCGAGACACCCTATTCATCATGGTGCTCGGCACCATGATGATTCCCGCCCAGGTGACCATGGTGCCGGTGTTCATCATGCTCAAGCGCTGGCCTCTGGTGGGCGGAAACGATTGGCTGGGCATCGGCGGGCACGGGCTGCTCAACACCTACCCCGGCCTGATCCTGCCGGCGGCGGTGGGGGCGTTCGGCATTTTCCTGCTCCGGCAGTTCTTCATGACCTTGCCGCGGGAGTTGGAGGACGCCGCCCGCATTGACGGCTGCTCGGAGGCGGGCATCTACTGGCGCATCATCCTCCCCCTCTCCGCTCCCGCCCTTGCCACCCTCGGCATTTTTACCTTCACCGCCGCCTGGAACGAGTTCCTGTGGCCGCTGCTGATCACCAGCAAGGATTCCATGCGCACCCTCCAGCTCGGCTTGCAGGTGTTCCAGAGCCAGTACACCACCAGCTGGGATTTGCTGATGGCCGGCACCGTGGTGGTGACCATCCCCGTGCTCATCATCTTCCTCGCGGGGCAGCGATACTTCACGCGGGGGATTGCGATGAGTGGGATAAAGGGGTAGGTGGCCTGTAGGGCGGCCGTGTCCCCGAGCGCAGTCGAGGGGGATGGCCGCCACCCATTGCCCCCTTGCGTCCTTTGCCTCTTTGCGGTGAGGCCTTCCCCAATCAGTCCAGCATATCCGCCGCCTGCATCCTGAACTGCATCGGCGGGCACGCCCAGATGGAGCGCAGCGCGCCCCGCAGCAGCAGCCGGTCGCGGAGGGGCTTTACGGAGGGGGACTCGTGGGCGCAGTCGCCGAGGATGAAGACCGGGCAGGCGATGTCTTCTGGTACTTGCGGGTCCTTGCCGACCACTACGGCAATCGGATGATTCTCGTCGAGCTTCCCCTCGGCCTTCAGCCGGTCCAGCCCCCGCCGGACGTAGTAGGAGCAGGAGCGGCAGTAGTCCCCCGCGTACAGTCGGAGGCCGGGGAACTTGGCCTCGGAGAGCTCGACATCGGGCTTGGCGAAGGGGCGGCGGACGGAGGCGATGGTCTCCCCGACCACTTCGATCTTGGACAGGTCGGCTTCGCCGAGGCCGGCTTCGCCGGCGAGGCGAGTGGTGTCCACGTCGTCAAGCGACAGCCCCATCACCGCGCCGGCGACGGCGTCGAGCGGCACCGCATCGCGGCCCGCCAGGATCAGCCCCATCTCCACCGGCCGCCCGTCTGCGGCGTGATCGGCCTCCTGGCCGACCAGCGCGTCCATCACATTCAGGTCAATGCGGCGGATGCGGAGCAGATCGGTCAGCTTCCTCGCCAAGGCCAAATCGCGATAGCAGTGCCGGTAGAGCTTGTCGTAGTCGGAGACGATGCCGTGCAAGTTCTTGATCGCCAGGGTAACAGTCGTCAGGCTGTGTATCTTCATCACCGGCAGGTTGATGAAGACATCCGCTTCCATTATCGTCCGCGGCACATGCGCCTGCTTCAGCACCTGCGCCCCCGGGAGGTCCACCTCGACGAACTCGTCATCTTCCAGGTACACGATTTCAAACCCCGCACGCTCGACCGCCGCGAGCATCCCCGTCGCCTCGAAGCAAGCGCGGGTGGTGTTGGCGGTCTTGCGATAGCGGGCGGTGGAGATGCTCCTCCCCTCCCCCACGATCACCCGCCCCGCCCCCGCCTTCCTGCATAGCTCGCCCACCGCCACCACCCCCCGCGGATCCGTGGTCGTCGGCGCCGGCCGAGGAGCGAAGACGTTGGGTTTGAGGACGACCGTCTGGCCGGGTTTGATGAGGTCGCCCAGGTCGCCGACGAGCGAGATGGCTTCCGCCACCGCGGAGCGGATGGCGGAGGGGTCGGTGAGGGAGGAGGAGCGGGTGATGGAGACGCGCGTGGGTCTCTCCGAACTCCGCATCGTCATCCTGCACCACCTCCATACGCTTCACTCAACAGCCCGGCCAGTGCCTCCCTGCTGACTGTCCGCCGATCGAGCCTTTCGATGGTGCGGAGATAGGCGCGCACGCGACGGTCGAGGTCGTGGGGATACTCGTAGCCGAGAGCCGCGGCCACCTTGATCGCGGTCTTTCGGAAAAGGGCGGCGGTGCAGAACAGGGCCCGCCAGACGTCGGCGGGATCGGCACCGGCGTAGCTGTCGGCGAGTTCCCGGCGCGACTCCGCGTCGAGTTCTTTCTCGATACCCTTGCCGTAGATGCCGGGCCTCCAGCTCCAGCCCCTCTCGATTTCGATCGCCCACTCGAGCATGACGCGGAGCCGGTCGTGCCTCAAGCCGTAGTCGAGCATGAAGTGCGCGCCCATGGGCTCATCGCGCCACAGGTGCTTCGCCACGTAAATAGCGTTCCACCAGAACTCGTTCGCGGCAGTAGCGTACTCCTTCGCTGTGGGAACCGAGGGGATGTGCGCCTTGAACGTGGGGGACGGCAGTGAGGCCGCGAGGCCATCCTTATCGAGCAGGACATGGTAGCCCACGTCGAGGTCCTCGGGCAGCGGACTCGCCTGGCACGCCTGCTTCAGCAGGTCAACATGCTGCACCGAGAAGTCCACTCGCGTCCCGTCCTCGTACAGCACCAGACGTGCGTGCCAGCCCCCTTCCCCGGAATCGTCCCGGAACATGACCAGCACCCGCCCGAAGGATTCGAACCAGTCATCCCGCTCCAGGAAGCGCGCCAGGTCTCTGGTGTACAAGACCACATCGTAGTCGGAGAGGAGGTCGCATCCGCCAGCGGCGCGGGTGCTCGTCAGCACCACGGCGCGGATCTCGTCGTGCTGGTCTCCCAGGCCAATCAGTCTCTTGATTACGATGTCGTCATGCTGCACCGCAGGTCTCTCCACTCCCGCCGCTCCGGACGACGGGCGCACTGCTGTGCGCCCCTACATCCTGTGCACCACCGCCTCCGCCATCTCCCGCGTCCCCACCGCGCTGGGATCATCGCGGTTCGGTTTCAGGTCATAGGTAACGTCATTGCCTTCCGCGATCACCGCGGCGACGGCGCGCTCGACGCGGTCGGCGGCGGCGACCTCGCCGAGGTGGCGGAGCATGAGGACGCCGGAGAGGATGAGAGCGGTGGGGTTCACCTTGTTCATGCCCGCGTACTTCGGGGCGGAGCCGTGGATGGCCTCGAACACCGCGATCTCCTCGCCGATGTTCGCTCCAGGAGCAACCCCTAGCCCGCCCACCAATCCGGCGCAGAGATCGGAGAGGATGTCGCCGTAGAGGTTGGGCATCACCAGCACGTCATACAGCTCCGGCTTCTGCACCAACTGCATGCACATCGCATCCACCAGCCACTCGTCGTACTCGACCTTGCCCTCATACCGCTTCGCCACCTCGCGGGCGGTACGGTAGAACAGCCCGTCGGTGGCCTTCATGATGTTGTCTTTGGCCACCGCGGTCACTTTCCGCCGGCCATTCTGGAGAGCGTAGCGGAAGGCGAAATCAACGATGCGCTCGGAGCCGAATGAGGAGATGGGCTTGATGGAGATGGCGGCGTCAGGCCTGATCCTGCCCTGGGAGAGAGCGATGATCTGCTTCGCCTCGTCGGTCCCGGCCTCGTACTCGACTCCGGCGTACAGGTCCTCCGTGTTCTCGCGCACCACCACCAGGTCCACGCCCTCGAACCGGCTCCGCACCCCGGGGTAATGCTTGCACGGCCGCAGGCAGGCGTAGAGGTCCAGCTCCTTTCGCAGGGCGACGTTGACGGAGCGGATGCCGGCGCCCCGGGGAGTGGTGATCGGTCCCTTGAGACCGACCTTGTTGCGCCGGATGGAGTCGAGCACGCGCGGGGGCAGGGGCGTGCCCTCCTTGTCCATCACCGTGAGGCCGGCTTCCTGGACCTCCCATTCGATCTGCGCGCCGCTGGCGTCAATGACCCGGCGGGCGGCCTCGACCAGCTCCGGCCCGACTCCGTCGCCTGGGATGAGGGTGACACGATGCGCCATCCGCTGATTGCCTCCGCAGCTTGGTATTCTGCATTATAGCAGGAACGCGGAGAGAGGGCATAGCTTGGCTGCAGAGCGCAGGAGTGTGCTCACCCACATCGAAGAACCATGCCATCAGGTCGGGAGGCATATGATGAAGCATCTGCGAGCAACCGCTTTCTGTCTGCTGCTGAGCGTTGTCTCTCTGGTGAGCTTCGCGCCGTGGGCTCAAGCCCGGCCGCAAGCCGACAGCGTGATCCTGCTCATCGGCGATGGCATGGGCCCGGGACAGATCGAGATGACCCGAGGGGCGTTGGGGAGGCCGCTGGAGATGGAACGGATGGACTTCTCCGGCGTGATGGCCACGCGTTCCCTGGGCGGCAAGGTGACGGATTCGGCGGCGGCGGCCACCGCCATGTACACCGGACACAAGGTGACCAATGGCGTGATGTCGCTGTCAACTGACGGCAAACCACTGGAAACCATCGCCGAGCGCTGTCTGATCCGGCACAAGACCGTGGGAGTGATCACCACCGATGCCCTGTGGGGAGCCACCCCAGGCGCGCTCTTGGCCCACACCCGCAGCCGCGGCGAGAGGTCCGAGATTGCCCGGCAGATGGCCGAGTCCCGGGCCCAGGTGATGTGCGGATACTGGACATCGGAGTTCCTGCCGAAGTCCGCAGATGGCAAGCGAGAGGATGGCAAGGACTTGATCGCCTGGCTGAGAAACGCCGGCTATCAGGTCGTCTACACGCGAGACCAGCTCAAGGAAGCCCAGAAGCAGAAGCTCGTCGGCCTGTTCGATGATGGCGACCAGGCCCCGACCCTGGCCGACATAGTCAGCGCCGCGCTGGATCGTCTCGGCACCAATGCCAGCGGCTTCTTCGTCATGGTGGAGGGGGCGCGCGTGGACTGGGCCGGCCACGAGAACGATCCCCTCGGCGTGTTCGCAGAGACGCGCGACTTCGACCAAGCAGTGGGAGAGGCGATGCGGTTCGCGCGGAAGCGCGGCCGCACTCTTGTGCTGGTGACCGCTGATCACGAAACGGGCGGCCTACAGGTGGAGGCGCCCGCTCGGCTGCCGGTGCTGACGCGCGCCAAGGGAACACTATCGCAGATCGCCTCGCACCTCAACGCCGACCGCACCAACGTGCAGCAGGTGATGCGCGACTACGCCGGCATCGAGGACCTGAAGCCTAAGGAGATCGCGCAGATCAAGCAGGACAAGGATCCCGCCCAGGCCATCGCCGCGGTTATCAGCGCCCACGCAGGTGTCAAGTGGACTGAAGACGGCGATCATACGGCTACCCCCGTTCGCGTCTTCGCCTTCGGCCCGGGCGCCGAGCGCTTCACCGGCGAGATGGACAACACCGACCTCCCAAAGCGCATCGCAGATATCCTGGGGATCGGGCCGTTCCCGACACCGTGAGTGTGGTAATGAGGGTGACGTGAGGACCCTGGTTCTAGGTGGCACACGCTTCCTTGGCCGGTTCGTGGTGGACGAGCTGCTGCGGCGCGGCCATGAGGTGGCGGCGGTCAGCCGACGGGAGGCGGAGTTCGCCGGTCCGGTTCGCCGCTTCTTCGGCGATGTCTCCGATCTTCAGATGCTGCGGCGCGCGGTGCGGTCGTTCCGGCCGGATGGGCTGGTGGACCTGCTCCACGACAGTCCCGAACACGCGCGGGCGGTGGCGCGGGCATTCGGCGGAAGAGTAGAGCGCTCAGTGCACGTGAGCTGCGCGGCGGTGTATGGCGACCACCCGGTGTGTCCCTTGGACGAGGAGACGGAGACGCTGCGGCCCGACCGGGCCCCCTCGGGAGTGGCCTCCCAGATACTGGCCGACCAAGTCGTCGCCGGGGCGGCGGAAGAAGGGAAGCTGCCGGGCGCGATCGTCCGGTTGGCCGAGTTGTACGGCCCTCGTCAGCCGCGGTGCGCGGAGTGGTTCTTCGCGAAGCGGGCGCTCGATGAGAGACCACGCGTCGCCCTGCCCGACGGAGGGCTGCACATCTGCCACCGCGGGTTCGTGCAGAGCATGGCCTGGGGAGTGGTGCAGGCGCTCTGCACCAAGCGGGCGGTTGGTGAGGTATACAACCTGGGCGAGGAGAAGTTGTACACCCTGGCGCAGCTCGCGCAGGGCGTGGCGAGGGCGTTGGACCACGAGTGGCAGCTCTACTCCGTCCCTGGGCACCTCTGGACGACACCCTATGCGCATACCTCTTTCTTCGATCTCCGCAAGGCGCGGGCCCACCTGCGCTACCGGGATCGGATGATCCCTCGCGACGGGCTGGAGCTGACGATGGCCTACCTCGCCCAGAATCCGATGGGAGAGGATTGGGCCTGGCCGGGCATCGAAGCGCCGTTCGACTACCAGCGCGAGGACGCCCTGATCGCGGAGTACGGAACGCCCGTCGCCACGTAGGGGCGCACCAGCCCTGGCCGGGCAGGCACGCGCCTCGACATTGCCCACGACGGCAGGAACCCTCCCCAGGGCGCCGAAGTCCCTCTTCAGTCCCAGTCTCTCTTGGAGGTATCCCATGGCCTGGAAGTACGCGGTATTCAGCGTGATGTGCCCGGAGTACGACCTGGAGCAGACCGCGGCGGTGGTCGCTTCGCTCGGGTGCGACGGGGTCGAGTGGAGGGTGACGAAGAAGTCCCCGGAGCCGATCAAGGAGATAAGCTATTGGCGGGGAAACAAGTCAACGGTTGATGTGGATGATATCGAGAGCTCGCTGCCTTTGGCGAGGAAGATCGCGGACAAGCACAAGCTGGAGATGCCGATTCTGGGTACGTACTTGCGCTGCCACGAGCGCGAGTTGATCGAGCGCGTCATGCAGGCGTCGGCGGAGGTGGGATGCTACAAGATGCGCATCGGCGTGCCCGGCTACGATGGTTCGAGGCCGTATCCCGACCTTTACGAGGAGGCGGTTCGGGACTACGCGAAGGTGGCGCAGTTGGCGGCGAAGTACGGGGTCCAGGCGTGCATCGAGATGCACATGGACATCATCACGCCCTCCGCGGGTCTGGCGCATCGGATCGTCTCCCACTTCGACCCGGCGCAGGTGGGGGTGATCTTCGATCCCGGCAACATGGTGGTGGAGGGATATGAGCAGTATCAGATGGCGCTGGAGCTGTTAGGGCCTTACTTGAGCCACGTGCATGCGAAGAACTGCTTATGGGAGAAGGTCGGCGAGGAAGACGGCGTCGCCAAGTGGCAGTGGAAGATGGCCGCGGTGAAGGCCGGACAGACGGACTGGACGAAGGTGTTCGCGGCGCTGAAGAAGGTCGGCTATGATGGCTGGCTCTCGTTCGAGGACTTCTCGGAGGGCGAGACGAAGGGAAAACTGAGCGAGGCGCTGGGGTATCTGAAGGGGTTGGAGGGCCAGGCGTAACCACGGGCCGCCAGAGACGCAGACGCGGGAAGGGACAGAGATGAGAGATGGAAAGGCATGGTGGAGCGCGACGCGGGTGTTCGGCGCGGGGTGTGTGCTGGCCGGCGCGGCGCTGCTGCTAGTGGCGCTCAGCGGGAAGACGACAGCGGCAGGTGGGCCTGTGGACTATACCTGGCAGCTGATCGGCATCTCTGGCGGCGGGGGTATGTTTGCGCCCGCCATCAGCCCTATTGACCCCAACCTGATGATGGTCAACTGCGACATGTCCGGCGCCTACATCTCCCGCGACGGCGGCAAGCACTGGCAGATGATCCATCATCTCCAGCTCCGCGGCAACACCCGGTGCAAACCCGGCTTCCATCCCAAGGATGTCAAGACGATCTACGCCGCCAGCGGATGGGAGGGCGGCCTGAAAGTGAGCCGCGATGGGGGCGTGCGCTGGAAGAAGATCGGCGATCTCCGCGAGGGTGTGTGCGGCGAGATCGCCTTCGACCCCGATCACCCCGACCTGATGCTGGCCGGGGGCGACAACGGCGCATGGGTCTCGCGCGACGCCGGCGAGCACTGGGCGGCCTGCCAGGGCGTCGCCGGGCAGGCGATCAGCTTCTTCGTGGACCGCACCAGCCCGCAGGACGCCAGAGTCGTGTTCGCCGCAACCACGGACGGGATCTGGCGGTCCGACGATGCAGGGGCAACCTGGAAGAAGACGATGAACGGCTTGCCGTGGCCCGAGGTGCTCTCCTTTGCCGGCGGCGCCGGTGAAAGCACCGGCCCTGTCCTCTATTGCTCCGTCACCAGCAAGATCGAGAACGGTCGCTTCGCCGGTGGAATCTACCGGTCGCGGGATCGCGGGGAGACCTGGCACTCGGCGATGGGCAATGGCATCAACACCGACACCAGCACTGCCGACGAGTGGGCGGAGGGACCGATCGCTCAGTACCGCCACCTGCTCACCACCAACACCAGACCCCTCACTGTGTACGCCTTCAACACCAGCACCGGGTTCCACCCTCCCCACCATCCCACCGTCTTCCGCAGCGATGACGGCGGCGAGAACTGGCGTGCCACGCTGTTCGCCGACCCGCGCTTCAGGGACTACAACGTTACCCCCGACTGGTTCACCGTGTCCACCGGCCGCACAGAGGTGACCTGCCCATTCGGTGCCGCGATCTCGGACGCGGATCCAGAGCGCGTCATGCACCTGGGTGGGCTGTGCTACATCACCCACAATGGGGGCAAGTCGTGGTTCGCCGCGCACGCCCTGCCGGCGCCCGGTCAGCAGATCGGTCCGGGCTGCTCGTGGCAGACAAACGGGCTGGTGGTCACCACCACCTGGCACCACTACGTTGACCCGTTCCAGTACCAGCGCCGCTATATCTGCTACACCGACATCGGCTGGTCCTGGTCCTCGGACGGCGGCAAGAGCTGGATCTGGTGGCCAGAGAAGAGCTGGACGCCATGGGTGAACACCTGCTATGAGGTCGCCTTCGACCCAGACACGCCGGGGAAGATGTGGGGCGCCTTCTCCAACCTGCACGACATTCCGAACGACAACATCATCTCCGGGCGGCATGGCTCGCAGGGTCCAGGAGGCGTCTGCTTGTCCACCAACTCAGGGGACTCCTGGCGGGCGCTATCCGGTCTCCCCGTGAAGGCGTGCACCTCCATCATCCTGGACCCGAAGAGCAAAAAGGGATCGCGCACGCTGTACGTTGCTTTCTGGGAGGATGGGGTCTACAAGTCCACGGATGACGGCAACACCTGGGTGAAGAAGAGCAAGGGGCTGGGCGCGCCGGAGAACATGCGCGTCTACCGGCTTATCCTGCACAAGGACGGCACGCTCTTCGCCCTCATCACCGCCAAGCGCAAGGGCGGCGCTTTCCTGGAGAACGGAGTAGGGCTATATCGCTCTCGCAATGGCGGCGATTCGTGGGAGTGCATCACCAAGTCCGTCGGGCTGCTCTGGCCCAAGGACTTCGCCGTCAGCCCTGACTCCAGCAAGGTGATCTTCCTCGGGGCCGCCGACGCGCGGAACCAGCAGGGCGGCCTGTACCGCACCACGGACGGGGGCGCCACCTGGAAGAAGGTGGCGCGGGAGGGAAGCGAGCACTTCGGCGCCTACTTCCACCCCAATCGGAAGGGATGGGTCTACATGACCCTAACCGAGGGCGCGCCGGGCCCGTCGCTGTGGTTGAGCCAGGACGGCGGCGACAACTGGCAGCCGATCACCAGCTTCCCCTTCGCCAACACCCAGCGCGTGGAGTTCGACCCCAAGGAGCCCGACACCATCTACGTGACCACGTTTGGCGGCAGCGTATTCCAAGGCAAAGCTGTCAAGTAGGCCGGACGAACGCTCCACATTCGCGGCCAGGCCGCCGGAAGCGGCCTGGCCGTCGCGCGTGATCTCGCAGGGGCGGCGCGGTGCGGCGCCCAAGACGAGGCTGAGGAGGTAGCTGTGGCTTCTGAGTTCCGCACCCCCGACTGGCGCGGCTATCGGATGGACGTCAGCAATCCCCACCGGACCCTCGAGCCCCTGGAGCGGGAGGTCGAGGTGGTGGCGGCCTGCCTGGAGACGCTTCACCAGGCGGGAGTGCTGCCGCACACCGAGTACGATCACGAGAGGATGCTGGCGCACCGCCGGGCGGTGGCGGAGCTGTTCGAGATCCCGTGGACGGCCATCTCGCCGCGAATGCAGCGGCTGCTGTACGCCCTCAACGCCATCGTCCAGCCGCAGAACATGCTCGCCGCCGGCGTGTTCTGCGGCAACACCTTTATCTCCAACGCCGGCGCGGCCGTCGGCCCGGGCGCCTGCTACACCGCGCGGAACCTGATCGGCATCGAGATCAACCCGAGGGAGGCGGCGCGCGCCGAGCGCAACGTCCGGCGCATTGACCCTAGCGGGGTTGCACGGGTGGTGGCCGCGGATGCGGTGGACTTCGTGCGCGAGTTCCCGGAGCCCGTCAATCTGCTCTACCTCGACGCCGACGGCGACAGCAGACGCGGCAAGGGGATCTACCTGGAGATACTGGAGGGGTGCTACGAGGACATGCCGCCGGGGAGCATCGTGCTGGCGCACAACAGTGTGAACTGCGCGGGTGATCTGAAGGAGTACCTGGCGTTTGTCCGCGATCCAGCCAACTTCCGGGCGAGCGTCAACGTGATCCTCGATCCGGAGGGGTTGGAGGTGTCGGTGAGATAGGCGGGGCGCCCTTCGGCTTCCCTCAGGGTAAACTCCGGCTCCGCCCTATAGGGGGCCCCCCCGGAACCGATTCGTCAGCGGCAACCGCCGGTCCCGGCCCAGCGCGCGGGCGGTGATGCGGACGCCGGGCGGCGCCTGGCGGCGCTTGTACTCGCTGCCATCCACCATCCGCACCACCCGCGCCACCACCTCCGGGTCGTTCCCCATGGCGACGATCTCGGCGACCGGGCGATCCTCTTCCACATAGGCGCGCAGAATCGGATCGAGCACCTCGTATGGCGGCAAGGTATCGGTGTCTTTCTGGTCGGGCTTCAGCTCGGCGGAAGGGGCTTTCTCGATGACGGAGCGTGGGATAATGTCACGGCCCGCGGCTCGGTTCCTGTGCTCCGCGAGCCGGTACACCAGCGTCTTGGGCACATCCCGGATCACCGCGAAGCCGCCCGCCATGTCGCCGTACAGGGTGCAGTATCCGGTGGACATCTCGCTCTTGTTGCCGGTGGCGAGGACCAGCCAGCCGCGGGCATTCGACAGCGCCATCAGAATGTTGCCGCGAATGCGTGCCTGCAGGTTCTCGTAGGTCACGCTCGGCCCGTCTTTCACGCTGGCATCGAGCATTCCCTCGAAGGCCTCGAACGCGGGCTCGACAGGGATGGTGAGAAGCTCGATCCCAAGCGCCTTCGCCAGCGCCTGGGCGTCGGCGAGGCTGCCGGGCGAGGAGTAGCGCGACGGCATCGCCACCCCGACCACATTCCCGGCCCCCAGCGCATCCACACCGACACACGCCACCAGAGAGGAATCCACGCCCCCGCTCAGTCCCACCACCACCTTGCCGAAGCCGTTCTTGCGGACGTAGTCCCGAGTGCCCGTGACCAGCGCGCGGTATACCTCTTCTTCCTCGCTCAGGGGCGCGCTCACCGGCGGCGGACCGACGCCTGGTCTCTCAGCAGAAGGATGGCCGCTCCCTGGCCGGCCAGGAATCCCGATCCGCGGGAGCGCCTTCTCTTCCTCGCGCTTCCGGCGGCGCGGGTCGTGCAGCCGGCGTCGGAAAGCCGCGTCCAGGTCAATGTCCACCACCACCAGGGCTTCTTCGAACGCCGGGCCGCGCGCGATCACCTCCCCGTCCGGCGCCAGGATCACGCTCTGGCCGTCGAACACCAGCTCGTCCTGTCCGCCCACCAGATTCACGTAGGCGATGAAAGCTCCCGTGTCCGCCGCGCGCGTCGCCAGCATCTGCCGCCTGGTCTCGAACCGCCCCAAGCAATAGGGAGAAGACGAGATGTTGACCAGCAGCTCGGCGCCGCCATCGAGCGCCTGCGCGGTCGGCGGGCCGTCCGGGTACCAGATGTCCTCGCAGACACTGACCCCCACCACCGCGCCGGCGATCTCGAACACCGGGCTCTCGTCCCCGGCGCGGAAGTAGCGGTCCTCGTCGAACACGCCGTAGGTGGGGAGGAAGCTCTTGTGGTAGACGGCGGCCAGCTTGCCATCGCTCATGATGGCGGCAGCGTTGAACAGGTCGTCCTTGCGGTCCGCGAACCCGCAGATGGCAACGATGTCCTTGACCTCCGCGGCGATCTCGCCGATGGCGCGCAGGTTGGCGGCGATGAACTCCGGCTTGAGGAGCAGGTCCTCGGGTGGATAGCCGGTGACCGCCAGCTCTGGAAGCGCGACCAGATCGGCGCCCATCTCCGCCGCCTCCCCGATGGCGCGGAGAATGCGCTCCTTGTTCCCGCCGAGGTACCCGACGGTCACGTTGATCTGAGCTAGGGCTATCCGCAGTAGTCTCATACCGTGCCCCGTACGCCTCCTCGCCAGGGCGGCGCTACCGATAGCATTCGGCGTCCCCTCTAGTACGCCTCCACCCACACCGGGCTGGACCAGGTGGTCTTTTCGCCCACCTGGGTGACCCGGGCAAAGACGTAGTGCCGCCCGGCAGGGAAGTCCACCGGCACCGACCAGGCGTACTTCGTCAGCTTCGGCTTGGCGGTGGCGGTGACCTGGCCGTCGAGCACCAGGTCCAGGCGGTCGATGATATTGTCGGCATCCGGGTCGCTTGCGGTGACCAGGCAGGTGTAGCGGCCGGCCGGGCGTGCGATCTGGGCGCCCATGTCCTCGCCATCCACGCTGAAGAGCAGCTCCAGGTTGCGGTCGGCGGTACTGTAGGTGCGGCGGGACCAGAGCGCGTCGAGAATGGCCTCGCGGGTCAGACTGGGCGCGAGGGCGACGGTCCAGGAGTTGCCCAGTCCCCATACCCGGTCGTGCGCGTCGTGGCAGCCGACCACGCCGACATGCCAACCAGCATCGAGCAGCTTCAGGTAGGCGGCCTCCTGGGTGGCGTTCTTCACCTCCACCATCGCCATGCACCGGTCCGCGAGCGGAGAGTAGTGAAAGCCCTGGAAATCGTTGCGTCCAAGCCGCTTCGGATCGGGATTGATGCTGGGATGGTTGAACTGTCCCAGCAGCGCCATTTCGCCGGCCACCCGGTAGAGCAGGTCAAGGTTGCTCGGCAAGCGAGGCGTCGGCGCCATGTAGAAGTTGATGTGGCCGGTGACCTCAGTCGCCTCCACTCCCCACAGGGTGACGAAGCGGCCCGGCTGGTTGGCCTGCTCGGCGGCGGCGATCACGTCCTGGTACTCGTCCATGGTGAGCAGGGGGCTGTGGTCGGTGACCGCGAAGAAGTCGAGCTTGGCCTTGTCGCGGGCGAACTCGTAGGCGTCCTTGGGGAGGCCGGCGCCGTCGGAGTAGCTGGTGTGAGCGTGCAGGTCGCCCCAGTAGCAGCGGTAGGGGTTGGCGATGGTGACCGGCAGCTCGACGCACCAGTTGCGGACGGGGCTCTCCCAGGCCTTCTCGCTGGGATGGAGAGAGGGCTCATCCCCGCCCTTGGCATAGGCGATCACCAGCAGGGCCTGCCGCCCGTTGCGGAGGGTGGTGGTGTCCAGCGTGGCCTGGTAGGTGTCCGCGAACTCCGGGGCCATCCGGAGCATCTCGCCGCG
>Ga0315279_10000945_pt1 | contig 51650 bp, 50 predicted proteins | sample YL17G06_20_MG_FD_203694 | JGI IMG/M metagenome (GOLD analysis project Ga0315279, IMG submission 203694) | Sediment microbial communities from Yellowstone Lake, YNP, Wyoming, USA - YL17G06_20 | ecosystem: Environmental > Aquatic > Freshwater > Lake > Sediment | place: USA: Wyoming | collected... | reverse complement strand
ATTCTCCATCGCTTTATTATACCACCAACTTCGTTGGTGGTCAACATAAGGTGTGGGGCCTTCGCCCCCACGCCCCACCACCGACTAAAGTCGGTGGATTAGACTAATATTTAAAGAATCTTATCAAATGTCGAGATTTGACCCCATTGGTTCCGGGATGAATACTTGACTTGACCAATTTTTTCATTAAGATATGACCACTGATAAGGAGGAATATGGGAAAAGAAGATAGGGACAAAGTATTGGCGATGGCGATCAGCCAGATCGAAAAACAGTACGGCAAGGGATCGGTCATGCGCCTGGTCGGCGCCGAGGTCACGAAAGACGTGGACGTGATTCCGACCGGCTCCCTGACCCTGGACCTGGCTCTCGGCATCGGCGGTTTCCCAAGGGGGAGAGTCATCGAGATATACGGACCAGAGGCCGGCGGCAAAACGACCCTGGCCCTGGAAACCATTGCCCAGGCTCAGAAGTTGGGCGGGACCGCGATTTTTCTGGACGCGGAACACGCGTTTGACCCGAAATACGCCCAGCGGATCGGCGTCAAGCTCGACGAACTGCTGATTTCCCAGCCGGACACCGGCGAGCAGGCCCTCGAGATCGCCGAGATCCTCACCCGCTCCGGCGGCGTGGACATCATCGTCGTCGATTCCGTGGCGGCGCTCGTGCCCAAGGCCGAGATCGCGGGCGAGATGGGCGAGATGCAGGTCGGGCTCATTGCCCGGCTCATGTCCCAGGCCCTACGCAAGCTGACGGGCGTCATCAGCAAATCCAAGACCTGCGCGGTTTTCATCAACCAGATCCGCATGAAGATCGGCGTGATGTACGGTTCGCCCGAAACCACGCCCGGCGGCCTGGCCCTGAAGTTCCATTCCTCGGTGCGCTGCGATATCCGTCGGATCGCAACCATCAAGAAGGGCGAATCGGTCGTCGGCTCCCGGACCAAAGTCAAGGTCGCGAAAAACAAACTGGCCCCGCCGTTCCGGGAAGCCGAATTCGATATCATCTACGGCGAGGGAATATCAAAAGACGGCGAGATCGTCGATCTCGGCGCCGACCGGGGGATCATCGAAAAGGCCGGCACCTGGTATTCGTACAACGAAGAGCGGATCGGGCAGGGTCGGGACGCGGCAATCGAATTCCTCAAGGCGAACCCGGAGATTGCCAAGAAGATCGAGAAGGAAATCCGGGAAAAAGCCTTGGCGCCGGTAAAACAAAAGGGCAGTGAGGATAAGTAAGATCGAAACCCAGAAGCGGCACGCGGACCGGGTCTCGGTCTTCATCGACGGTGAGTTCCGTTTCGGTCTGACCAAGATCCTGGCTCTGAAATATGACCTCGTCGAAGACCGGGAGATCACCGAAGAAGAGATCAATAACGTTCTTCTCCAGGAAGAAAAGGAAAAGATCCGGGAACGGGCTTTCCGGCTCCTGGGCTTCCGGGACCGCTCGGTCCAGGAGATGAGGGAACGGCTGGTCCGGATCGGTTATGACCCGGACCGGGTCGAGGAAACGATCGCCGAGCTCGTCGCGGACAATACCCTGGACGACCGGCGCTTCAGCCGCGCCTTCACCGACGACTACACGAATTTGAAACCCAAGGGCAACCAGTTCCTCCGGCGCGAGCTGAAACACAAGAAAGTCGCGGCTGAGATCATCGAGGAGGTCGCCGGCGGGCGGGATGAAAAGACCCTGATCCGCAAACTTGTCGCGACCAAGCTCGGACGTTTCGACCGCCGCGACCCGAAGCAGCGGCAGAAGATCATCCGCTACCTCGCCTACCGCGGCTTCGCGCTGGGCAGCATCCTGGACGTCCTCGAGGGCCGCGATGACTAGCTCGGAGATTCGCCAGAACTTTCTGAAATTTTTCGAGGACCGGGGTCACGTGATCGTACCCTCCCTGTCGTTGGTCCCCAAGGACGACCCCAGCCTGCTTTTCACCGCGGCCGGCGTGGTCCAGTTCAAGCCGCTCTTTACCGGGACCATCCCGCTGCCTTACAAGCGGGCGGCGAGCGTCCAAAAATGCCTGCGGCTTTCGGACCTGGACAACGTCGGCAAAACCCGGCGCCATAACACCTTCTTCGAGATGCTCGGTAATTTTTCCTTCGGCGATTATTTCAAGGAGGACGCGATCGTCTGGGCCTGGGAATATCTGGTGCAGGTGCTCGGGATCGACCAGCGTAAGCTTTTTATCTCCGTTCATAAGGACGACGCCGAGGCCTACGACCTCTGGCGACGGAAGATCGGCCTGGCGTCTGGGCGGATCATAAAACTCGGCGACGACACGAACTTCTGGGGACCAGCCGGCAACGCTGGACCCTGTGGTCCCTGCTCGGAAATATACTTCGACCTGGGCGAAAAATTTTCTTGCGGCAAAAAGGACTGCTTACCCGGCTGCAACTGCAACCGCTGGAGCGAGGTCTGGAACCTGGTCTTTCCCCAGTTCAACCAGACACCGACCGGCGAGCGCCTACCCCTCAAAAACCGCGGAGTGGACACGGGCATGGGTTTCGAACGCCTGGTCGCGGTCATCCAGGAAAAGGACGCCATCTTCCAGACCGACCTCTTCTTCCCGATCATCGAAGAGGTCATCGCGCGGACCGGCCTGGGCTACGGCCGGGAACCCGAAAAGGACACCATGCTCAACATCATCGCCGACCATGTCCGGGCCCTCGTCTTCGCGATCGGCGACGGCGTGATCCCGTCCAACGAGGAACGCGGTTATGTCCTGCGCCGGCTCCTGCGTCGGGCGGAACGCTTCTGCCGTAACCTGGGGATCACCGAGCCGTACCTTTTCGAGCTGGTGCCCCATACGATTGAAATTTTTAAAACGGCATATCCGGAGCTGACCGACCGCCGGGAGGAGATCACCCTGGTCATCAAGGCCGAGGAGGAAAAGTTTCTGGCCACGCTGGAAAAAGGCCTGGCCCAGTTCGAGGAGATCACCCGGGACCAGCGTAAGATCTCCGGCGCGGACGCATTCAAGCTTTACGACACCTACGGCTTTCCCCTGGAACTGACCCGGGAGATCGCACAGGAAAGAAAGATCGCGGTCGACGAACCGGGCTTTAACGCCATGCTCGAGCAGGCCAAAGAGCGGTCCCGGCAGAAAGCCAAGTTCACGCTTAAGGGCGAATGGAAAATCATCAAGGAGGGATCCGGTTCCTTTGTCGGCTATGACCAGCTCGAATCCGAGACCGAGATCCTCCGCTACAACGAACACGGCAAGGACATCGATGTCGTGCTCGGGCTTTCCCCGTTCTATGGTGAATCCGGGGGCCAGGTCGGCGATCAGGGCGAGATCTTAGGTCCGGATTTCCGGCTCCGGGTCCAGGATACTTATTGGTTCCAGAGCATGATCGTATGCCACTGCCAGGTCGCAAGCGGGGAATTTTCTCCGGGACCGGTGCGGGCCCGGGTCAACATCGAATTACGCCAGGAAACCGCGCGCGCTCACACCGCGACCCACATGCTCCACGCCGCCCTGCGCCAGGTCCTGGGCGATCATGCCCGGCAGGAGGGGTCGTTCGTGGAACCGGGCCGCCTGCGTTTCGATTTCATGCATTTCAAACCGCTGAGCGCGAATGAGACGGACATGGTCGAGAATATCGTCAACGCTAAGATCCTAGCCGGGATCGCGGTCGTCAAGCTGGAAACCAACCTGGACGAAGCCAAGAAAATGGGCGCGATGGCCCTGTTCGGAGAAAAATACGGAGACCGGGTCCGCGTCGTTAAGATCGCAGACTATTCGATCGAACTCTGCGCCGGAACCCACCTGGACAACACTTCAGAGATCGGCCTCTTCAAGATCACGGTCCAGGAATCGACCGCGGCCGGGATCCGCCGGATCGAGGCGATCGTCGGCAATCGGCTATTCCAGGAACTCCGGCGGGAGGACAAAACCATCCGCGAGCTTCGGGACCTCCTGGGCACGGACCAGGAACTCGTAAAAAAGGTTAAGGAACTCCAGGACCGGGTCCGGGAACTCGAGAAAAAATCCGAAGCGAACCAGATGGAAACGGCCAAGACCGAGGCCGAGCGTCTGCTTAAAAAAACCGCCGGACAAAATTTTCTCATTGAAGGTTTTAAAGACTACGGGATCGACGGTCTGCGCATGATCGCGGACATCATGCGGGAAAAGGCGAACAATATAATAGGAATTCTATACGAAGAAAGCAAGGACAAGCTGAATTATCTGGTCTTTGTCACGGCGGACCTGGTTAAGATAAGACCGGCCGGCGACATCGTGAAGGAACTGCGCAAGATCTGGGGCGGCGGCGGCGGCGGAAGGCCGCACCTCGCCGAAGGCGGCGGCGCCGACCCGGCCAAGATCGACGCGGTCCGTTCCTACCTGCAAAATCTCCCTAAACCATAAGTTCCGTTTATTCGATCAGGATGAGTCCGACGTAAGCGCAGGTATCCTTATACGTCCGGACCACCTCGAGCCGGAATCCGTTCGCGCGGCAGGTCTGATACACATCGATCCCGCACGCCTCCATGGCCGGCCGGGCGTCGTCGGGAAACCGGCAGGGCTTGGCCAGGTCGCAGGTCCGGCAAAACCGGCACGGACCCGAGGCCATGCCGAACGCTTTGTAATACCCGTCCAGGAAAATGGCCCGTTCCAACCGCGCCACCATCTTCTTGAACCCGACCCGAAGTTTCGGTTCGGACTCAAAACGGATATTGTCGCACTGAATGAGCAACCCGACCTTATATTCGGCGAGCATCTTCCGGGTGACCTCGGGCGACGGCGAATACGGCGGGCATGAATAACGCTTGCCCCAGCCCGAACAGCCGTACTGGCATTTGACCCGCACCCATTCTCCGACCGTGACCTTATGCACCGGAACGATCTTCGCCCGGCGGGCGCCCATGGTCAGGGCCAGCCGGACGTACTTAGACAGGCTTTTCTCGTTGGTTTTCATGATCATACACTCCTTCAAAGAATTATCCCTATCGGGGAAGGAAAATCAAGACGTGATACACGCGTCATTGACAGGCCTCGTAAATATGCTATAATCCATCGTTTAAGGAATATCCCGATGATAATTTATATCGTCAATTCTCCTAATTTTCCCCCGTTGACCGTGCAAGGCGGTAGTGAATGAGCCGCGTTGTCGAGCACCCGGTGCTTCGGATCCTGCAGATCGAGCCGGTGACCTTCCGCTTTGCGGGCAAAACCCTGACCGCCCGCCGTGGTGAGATGATCTCCAGCGCACTCTTTAGCCAGGGCATCCGAATTTTCGGACGGCATCCCGACGACCAGTCCCCGCAGGGTATTTTCTGCGCCAACGGTCAGTGCGCTCAGTGCCTAGTCATCGCCGACGGTCGACCGGTCAAGGCATGCATGACCCCGGTCCGTGAAGGAATGGAGGTCCTGCCCCTGCACGCAAATCCGGAACTGCCCATGCTCTCCAGCGCGGACCTGAATTTAAAGGAGATCAAGGACCTGACATGCGACCTCCTGGTCGTGGGCGGCGGTCCGGCCGGAATGGGCGCGGCCATTGAAGCAGCGGACGCCGGGCTTTCCGTGATCCTGGTCGACGACAAATCGACCCTGGGCGGCAAGCTCGTCCTCCAGACCCATTTATTCTTCGGCGCCGTGGCCGAATGCTACGCCGGCACCCGGGGCGTGGATATCGCGGGCATCCTGGCCGCGGAAGTCGGCCGCAGACCCAATATCCGGGTCATGACCTCGACCATGGCCGTCGGGGCTTACGTCGACGGCAAGATCGGTGTGGCATCCGATGATTCCTATTCTTTGATCGCTCCCCGGAGCCTGCTCGTCGCCTGCGGCGCCCGGGAAAAAGCGCTTATCTTTCCGGGCGGCGACCTGCCCGGCGTCTACGGCGCCGGCGCCTTTCAGACCTTGCTCAACCGCGACCTGGTCCGGCCCGCGGAAAAACTTTTCGTCGTGGGCGGAGGCAACGTCGGCTTGATCGCCGCCTACCACGCGCTCCAGGCCGGCATCGGCGTGGTGGGCCTGTGCGAGGCCCTGCCTGAGGTCGGCGGCTACTGGGTCCACGCGGACAAGATCCGGCGCATGGGCGTGCCAATCTACACCGCGACCAGCGTGGTCGCGGCGAACGGACGGGAAGCCGTGGAATCAGTGACCGTGGCCCGCGTCGACGCGAAGTGGAACGTCTTACCCGACACATACCAGACCTATCCCTGCGACACGCTCCTCCTCGCCGTGGGCCTGGAACGGGTCAACGAGCTTTACGAAACGGCCAAGGCGTGCGGCATGGATTGCCACCTGGCCGGAGACGCAGAAGAGATCGCCGAGGCCTCGGCGGCCATGTTCTCGGGACGGCTGGCCGGTCGCCACATCGCAAGAACACAGGGCCGCGACGTCGAGATCCCCCAGCGCTGGGTTGAGATGACAAGTTTGTTAAAATCCAAACCGGGCCGGGAAGACCTGCCCGTGGCCGAACCGGCACAGGCCGCGCTCATCGGGACGGCCCGAACTCTGAAAGACCCTAAAATATTTCCGGTCCTGGGCTGCCGGGAGACCATACCCTGCAACCCCTGCGCCGAGATCTGTCCCCAGCTGGCCCTGCGCATGCCGACCGAGGGCGACATCCTGCCCCGGGCGGACTTTGTCGGCTCCTGCACCGGCTGCAGCAAATGCGTGGCCAACTGCCCGGGCCTGGCGATCACGCTCGTCGACCTTACCCCCCGCGCTTCAGGCAAGGCCCGCGTCACCGTACCTTTTGAACTACCTCTGAATTTCGCGGCCGGCGATACCGTGCCGGTCACGGGCTGGAAAGGCGAGGCGCTGGGTTCGGCCAAGGTCATGGAGATCCTGGACCGGCTGGGCCGCTCGCCCTGCCGGGCCGCCTGCCCGGCCGAAGTCCGGGTTCAGGGTTATATCCAATTAATCCGGCAAGGCCGCTTCGCGCAGGCCATAGAGCTCTTGCGCCGAGACCTGCCCCTGCCCGGCGTCTGCGGACGGGTCTGCTACCATCCCTGCGAGGAAGAATGCGTTAGAGGGGACGTGGACGAGCCTATCGCCATCTGCGCTCTAAAACGCTTTGTCGCGGACTGGGCGCACGCGCATGATCTGCCGGTCAATCCGATCCCGATCACCCGCGCCGAACGTGTGGCGGTCGTGGGTTCGGGTCCGTCCGGACTGGCCTGCGCCAACGAATTGTCATACCGCGGTTACGCGGTAACCGTCTTTGAGGCGGCGGAGAAAGCCGGCGGTCTTCTGCGCTGGGGTATCCCCGGATACCGTCTGCCCGACGACGTGCTGGACTACGAAATCGACTGTTTGGTTAAACAGGGCATCTTGATCAAAACCGGTGTCCGCGTGCTGAATTCGGACGCGCTCCTTAATGATGGTTTCAATGCGGTTTTCCTCGCGCCCGGCGCTCTTAAGGCAACCCCGGCCGCGGTACCGGGCGAGGACCTGCAAGGCGTCCAAGACATGCTGAAATTTTTATGTTCGGTCAAGGCGGGACAGCTCAAAAAACTGGATGGCGTGGTAGCGATCATCGGCGGCGGCAACTCGGCCTTGGATTCGGCCCGGGCCGCGCGGCGCATGGGCGGTCAGGAAGTTTACATTCTTTATCGCCGCAGCCGGGAACAGATGCCGGCCCACGACTGGGAAGTCGAGCAGGCGCTGTTCGAAGGAGTGCAAATCGATTTTTTGGTCGCGCCGGTCGCGATCCAGGGATCGAACGGCCGGGTGCAGAGCATCCGCCTGATCCGCATGAAACTGGGCGAGCTGGATAAATCGGGCCGGGCCCGACCGGTCCCCATACCCGGTTCGGAATTCGATTTCAAGGTCGACCGTGTCATCCTGGCGATCGGGCAGCAGACCGATTTCGCAGGCCTGGACCAGGGTTTGGCCCTGACCAAATGGGGAACGATCCAGGCGGATCCGATCACCCAAGAGACCAGCCATAAGGCCGTGTTCGCGGGCGGGGACGCGGTCACCGGCGCGGATACCGTGGTTAAGGCGTTTGGCGCGGGCAAGCGCGCCGCCGAGTCCATCGACCGTTACTTAAGCGGCGCAGATATTGTTGCCGATCGTACTGACAATAAGTTACTGGCGCCGGCGTGCAACACCGAGGCCATGAACAAATCACCCCGGGTCCGCGAAACCGAATTACCGGTCCCAGAGCGTAAGGGGAACTTCCGGGAAGTCGTTTCGGTTCTGAGCGAGGAAGCCGCCCAGGCCGAGGCCGAGCGCTGCCTGGGCTGCGGCGCCCTCGGCGAGTGCCTGCCGGGCACGGCCAGCTGCGAGTCCGGCATGGGCCGGGCGGCAGACCGCCCGATCTTCGACCGGGCGCGCATGATCGTCCTGGAAGTGGATCCGAAAATCGCGGTCCAAGTCGGCGGGATCCGGATCCAGCCCGAAGCGATAACCAAACCGATACCCCTGGTCAGGCCGCCGGGAAAGGACGACGACGTGATCATCTGCCGGTGCGAGCGGGTCACGGTCGGTGAAGTGCGGAAATGCATCCGGCAGGGCGTGACCGATCTCAACCAATTGAAGGCCATCCTCCACATCGGCATGGGCGCCTGCGGCAGCAAAACCTGCGGCCCATTGCTGCAATCGCTCTTCCGAAGGGAAGGCGTGCCACCCGAACTCTTCCGACCTTTTGTCCTGCGGCCGCTCGTCACCGAAGTCCCGATGGGGCTTTTCGCCGGGCCGGAAAAAGGGACCACCAAGGCGTCCGATAAATGAACAACAAAACTTACGACCTCGTGATCGTGGGCGCCGGTTCGATCGGTTCACCCACGGCGCTTAATGCCCAGCGGGCCGGGCTTTCGACGTTGGTCCTCGACCGTCTGGCGTCGGTCGGCCAGGGCGAGAACAAAGCGGCGATCGGTGGCATCCGTGCCACCCACTCGGACCCGGCCAAGATCATTATCTGCCTGCGTTCGCTCAAGGTCTTCCGGGAATGGCAGAATATAGAGGGCGACGACATCGGTTGGCGTCAGAGCGGATACCTCTTCCCCATTTACACGGAAAAGGACGAGGAAACGATGCGCGGTCTCCTGCCCATCCAGCACAAGTACGGCCTCGCAATCGGCTGGATCCATCCGGACCGGATCAAGCAGCTCGTTCCCGGCATCCGCGAACAGGATCTCCGCGGCGGCACGTATTCGCCCGAGGACGGCAATGTTTCGCCACTGCAAGTTTCAAGCGCTTTTTACTTCGCCGCGCTCAAGGCCGGCGCCAAATTCCATTTCAACGAATCGGTCAGGTCCATCGTTGTGCACCAGGGCCGGGTGAACCAGGTCGTAACGGACCGGGATCGCTATACCTGCCGGTTCGTGCTGAACGCGGCCGGCGCGGCCGCGGCCGAGGTCGGCCAGATGGTGGGCTTGAAGCTTCCGGTCCATCCGGACTCGCACGAGGCCGGCATTACCGAACCGGTCAGCCGATTTCTCGAACCCCTGGTCGTGGACATCCGGACCACGGCCGGCGCCAAGAACTGTTATTTTTACCAGAATTCGATCAACCGCATCGTGTTCTGCCTGACCGCGGAACCGCTTTATCCCGGCATTGACCACCGGTCGCACTCGAGTTTCTTGCCGATCGTTGCCCGTAAGATGGTAGATCTCCTGCCTAGATTGGCGAACATCCGGGTCCGACGGGTCTGGCGCGGCTGCTACCCCCAGACGCCCGACGGCATGCCCATCGTCGGCGAGAAACCCGAGGCCCGGGGCTATTTTTACGCGGTGGGATTATGCGGCCAGGGACTGATGCTCGGGCCGGGCCTGGCCCAGGACCTGGTCGGCCTGATGCTGAACGGCAAGCCGGTCACCGAAGAGGCAGCCTTTAGCTCGCTCAGCCTTTATCGCGACTTCGGCAAGACCGAAGCGCTGAAGTAATTTTACCCCAAAAAGAGTTTATCTAGTCTTTTTTGTCTTTCTGGTCTTTTTGGTTTTAAACCAGAAAAACTAAATAGACTAAACAGACCAAATAGACAATTTGTGTTTTAGTTGAAGTACTGTACCGCGTTCTTGAAGATCACCAGGCCGTCGCCTTCGTCCGGGACTTTTTCCCGGGTGCGGGCGGGATGCTGGAACGAGGATACATGCCGTTCGGGATGGGGCATGAGCCCCAGGACCCGGCCGGTCTGGTCGCAGATCCCGGCGATATCCAGGACCGAACCGTTGGGGTTGGCCGGATAACCGGGCTTGCCGCCTTTTTCGTTCACGTACTGGAAGACGATGTGGTCCTTGATCTTTTTCAGGATCCGGTCGTCCTTCACGACAAATTTTCCTTCAGCGTGAGCCACGGGCAGGTAGATCAGCTTGTCGATACCCCGGGTAAAGACCGAACGGTCGGCCTCGACCTTCATGTGGATCCAGCGGTCTTCGAAGCGCTCCGAGTCGTTCGTGATCAGGCTGACTGTCTGGTCCTCAAAATACCCGTTAAACCCGGGCAGGATCCCGCACTTGACCAGAACTTGAAATCCGTTGCAGATACCGAGGATCAGGTTGCCCCGCTCGATGAAATCGAGGACCCTATCCCGGTACTTGAATTTGATCTCGTTGGCCAGGATCTTGCCCGCGGCGATATCGTCGCCGTAAGTGAAACCGCCTGGGATTACGAGCACCTGGTATTTCCGAAGGTCCGTTTTCCCGAGCTCGTCGATATAAACAAGCTCGGGCTTGCCGCCGGCGAGTTCGAACGCGTATACGGTCTCCAGGTCGCAGTTGGTGCCCGCGGCGCGGAGGACCAGGATCCTGGGTTTCATTGCCATGAACCGGGCCCAGTGATCATTTCAAGGAAATGAATATATTGCGCTTTTCGCGCCGGAAGCTCAGCTTGTCCTCGCGGGCCAGCCATCCCAGTCCCATGTAAAAATTGCTAATGGGCAGGCCGCTTTTCTTTTTTAAACGGGTCACCGTTGTTTCGCCTTCGGCCTTCAACACCTTCCAGATATTGCCGGCCGCTTGGCCGATCTCCACGTTCATCTTAACCTCCTCTCCATTATTGTATCCATTTTATACAAAAAAATCAATGCGATCATTTTTCAAATCACTGCGCTGAGGTTTGCGTCCCGTTTAATCCAAATAAAGTTATAAAAAAAACGGGATAATCATTTGTTAAAAAAATAAGGGGATTTATAACTTAAACGTTTTTCCGTCGGCCGCCGCTTCGATATTAAAGCGGGGATGAGCCTTACGGTACATTTTCACGATGTCGGAGATGAAATCATCGCTCGTCGGCGGGTCATGATGGGTGAAAACCACGTGTTTTACGCCGGAATCATTCGCCAGCTGCATGACCTGGCTGTACGTGGAATGCCCCCAGCCGATCTTTTTCGGATAGATCTCGTCCGAATAAGCGGCGTCGTGGATCAAAATTTCCGCGCCCCGCGCGAATTTTACGAAACTCCGGTACTTGGCTTTGCTTTTCGGATAAAAAAGTTCGTTGTCGGTCATGAAGACCAGGCTTTTTCCGCCTTCGGTGAACTTCAGCCCTTTAGTATAATTCGGGTGGTTCATTTCCATGGTCTGGATCCGGACCGGACCGATGGTGAGGACTTTTTTCAACTCCCAATACTTGAACCGGGCCGGCAGGTTGGCCAGGGTGATGGTCGGAAAGTACGGAAAACTCATCTGGTAGGACAACGCTTCTTTCGGAGCCACTTCTTTCTTCGCGCCGTAAATGTTGATCTTCGTGCTTTTCATATAGACCGGCACGAAAAACGGGAATCCCTGGAGATGATCCCAGTGATAGTGGGTCAAAATAAGGTGCAGCTCGTTTTTACGGTTCTGAATAAGGTATCCGCCCAGTTCGCGGATGCCGGAGCCGGCGTCGACGATGATCGCGTCGCCGGCCCTGGATTCGACGTAAAGGCAGGTCGTGTTGCCGCCGTATTTATGGGTCGTGCGGTTCGCGACCGGTATCGAACCCCGGCAGCCGTATATTTTGACGAACATTAGACTTTTTCCTTGGGCTTTTGCGCCATCCGACAATTCCCCTCGAAAAGAACGCCTTCCTGAACGATCAAACCCTTACAAATAATGTCGCCGATCATCTGAGCGCCGGACTGGTATTCGAGAAGTTCCTGAACTTCGATATTGCCTTCGATTTTGCCGCCGACTACGGCATTCCGGCAGTTGGAATTGCCCTTAACGATCGCGTCTTTGCCGATCACAATGCTTTCCTTGACCGTAGTGTTGCCTTCGATCTGACCGTCGATCTTTATGGACCCGTTCGATTTAAGATCGCCCTTAATGATCGTATCTTTGCCGATCAAGGTGTCGATCCGACCTTCTTTTTCCATTACGTCCTCCTTCGGGGCTAATGATAATTGATTATTATATTTAATTTTATATCCTTGTCAATAGAAAAAACTCCCTTTATGTCATTCAATCCCGCTTTTCCGTTGACACCGGGTGGATATTTGATATAATTCAGCATGCATCCCCCTGCCCTTCAAAAAATATCGCTTTTTTTCCTGCTTTTCATGATCGCTTGCGGGTCGATGAACAGCATCCTCGGCGCGCGTTTTTACCGCCTGACGGAAAAGGAGCGAAAAATATATGTCGGCCTGAAGGGCATCGACTCCACGGCGGCGGACCGTTATATCGTCCTTGAATCGTCCGCCGAAAGGGACCGCCTATACGACAGCCTGTTCCAGGACCAACCCGAAGCCCGGAAGCGGTTCGAAGAACGCGTCGATCAGGCATTCCGCGAGTACGGCCGTTACGCGCCTCTGCTCGACGACCGGATCCCGATCTACGCCCGCTACGGCAAGCCCACGAACCGCCGCGTCATCACTCCCGAAAAGACCGTCGGCGTAACCCAGCGCTACGCGATAAAACCCGCGGAGATCTGGGATTATCGGGGCGAGGGTCGGGAATTCGATTTTATCCGCATGGGGAGGGCTTATCAGCTGTTCGCGCAAACCGAATATGGCGAGCGGATCGCGGTACCCTATTTGAAGGAAGTACCGAACCAGGAAATGCTACCGACCCAACCGACCGCGGGGAACTTAAATTTTCGGCTGTCGTACGGCCGTTTTCGCCAGAAAAAGAACCTGACCCGTTTGGAATTATACTTCGCCGTCGACATTCCCGACACACACGGCGTAGAGATCCTGAGGAAGATCGATGTCTACGACCAAAAAGACAGCCTGCTCGATGAAAAGATCATGTTTTTAAAACCGGCCAACGCCGGCCGCGGCATTTTCTACGACGAGGTTAACCTGTGGCTGAAACCCCAGCAATACCGGGTGACCATCGAACTGTATGACTACCAGACCCGATCCGCCGGCAAAAAGGACCTGTTCGTCAACCTCCTGGAATACGCCGAGGACGTTAAGGAAGTGAGCGACCTGATCCCGGCGTTCCTGATCGATGAATCATTCACCGCCGAAAAATTCCAAAAACCCGTAGGCCGGGCGATACCGCTGGTCAATAACGTAATGCCCGTCCACACGCCTTTCTATTTTTACCACGAGGTTTACAACCTCGAGACCAAGAACGGTCTGCACCAGATCCGCACTATGTATCAGATCTACAACCTTCAAGAACGACGGGACCTCCCGATCGAAGAGGAAGTGGTCGACGTCCTGATGCAGGAATTATTCGAGGAAGGCGACGTGGCTTACCTGGCCGCCAAATACCACCCCATGGATCTCTTGCCGGGACGCTATTTAATCGTCACCAAAGACAAGGACTTGATCAGCGGCAAAGAGCGCACGGCAATCGGCGAGTTTGAGCTGGTGAACCAAAAATAATCACCCCCCTCCTTCTTCCTCCCCCGCAAGGGGGGAGGAGTTAGGTGGGGGTTACAATTTGTATCCGATCTTCCTTAAAAATTCGTAGCGTTCGCGCCGGGCTTTTTCGTCCTCGACCCCCTTCGGAGCGAAACCGTCTATGACGCCGACCACGCCCCGGCCCTGCTCGTCTTCGACGACCAAGATCTCCAAGGGATTGGCCGTGGCGCAGAAAATATTCAGGACCTCGGGGCAGGCCTTGATCCGGTCCAGGACATTGAGCGGAAAGGCGTCTTTGATGAAGATTATGAAGAAATGACCGCAGCCCACTTTCCCGGCATCACTTTTCGCGCGCGCGACGAGTTCCGGATCGTTGCCTTCGTAACGGATCAGGCACGGTCCCGAAGCTTCGCAAAAAGCCAGGCCGAACTTTATTCCCGGGCAGGAATTGACGAGCGCCTCGTAAAGGTCTTCCGCGGACTTGATGAAATGAGTCTGGCCGCAGATCACGTTGACACCTTCGGGCAGGTCGATCTTGATCTTTTTAATGTCCATGTTGTTCTCCTTATCCACCCCCACCTTCATCCTCCCCCGTCAAGGGGGAGGAAAGGGCGTGATCTTAATACCCTATCTCCTTTAAGAACTTCTTGTCCTTCTGCCATTTTTCCCGCACCTTGACCCACAGTTCCAGGTACACGGTATGGTTGATGAACCGCTCGATCTTGGGCCGGACCGACGCCCCGACCTGTTTCAGGCTCTGGCCTTTCTTACCGATCAGGATCGCCTTCTGGGAGTCACGCTCCACGTAGATAATGGCGCGGATGAAAAATTTGCCCTTTTCCCGCTCCTTGAATTCTTCGATCGCAACGCAGGTCGCGTAGGGGATTTCCTTCTTGAAGGTCTGAAAGATCTTCTCCCGGATCATTTCCGCCACAAAGAACTTTTCCGGCCGGTCCGATACGTCTTCCGCCGGGTACAGGAACGGCCCTTCGGGCAGGCATTCGAAGATCGCCCGCTTCAAACGGTCGATCCCGTCTCCGGTCAAGGCCGAGACCGGCACGATCGAGTAGAACCCCTGATCCTTAAGCCGGTCAATGAACGGCAGGACCTGCGTTTTAGGATATAGATCGACCTTGTTTATGACCGCGATGATCGGCCGGCCTTTGACCAGTCTTAACAAATCCCGCGGGACATGCTCCGGTTTGGCCCACAGGCCGGTCATCCAAACCACCACGTCTGAATCCTTAACCGCGATCCGCAATTCATCGATCATCATTTTCTGGAGCTCGAACGCGGGTTTCAGGATGCCCGGCGTGTCCAAGAAGCAGACCTGGTACTCCCCTTCGGTCAGAATGCCCAGCACGCGGCCGCGGGTTGTTTGCGGTTTTTCGCTGACGATGGACAGCTTCATGCCCAGCAGGCTGTTGAGCAGCGTTGATTTGCCGACGTTGGGTTCCCCGATGATCGCGACGTATCCGGTTTTCATGAAATAAAAAGGGGGTGCTCACGCACCCCCTTTTGTCGATTAAAGTCTATGCTCCTTCTTTCGGTTCCTGCTTTTCCTCTTCCTTTTCGTCTTCCTTCTTGCGGCCGCGCTTGGCTTTTTTCTCTTCCGTCTTGTCCGCGGCTTCAGGCTCTTCCGGTTTCTCTTCCAGGGGCTCTTCTTTGATCTCCAGGAGGTTCTTCTCGTCCTTCTTCTTGACCAGGACCGTGAAGATCACGGTATTGCCGGCCCAGTAGATGGAGCAGGCCAGCGAGCTGACGAACATGACGATGAAGTAATAAACGGCCCCGAGGATGATCGAGGAAAGACCGCCGGCAAAACCTTCAACCGGAGGCATGTATTCCAAAGGATATAACAGGTTGGGCATGCCGATCCAGTCGATAAAATTCCGGAAAATGCCCTGCCAGGTTTCGGGATAGAACGGCGGGATGATCAGCTTGACATAGTATGCGGCGTTCATGAGGATATTATCCAGTTTTTCCATGGGCAGGACGATGCCGATGATCGCGCGGCCCAGGAAGATCGCCTTGGCCGAGAAGAACGCCAGGATCACGACGCCGGCGATGATCACGCCCTGGAGCAGCACCTGATAGGTAATGAACCGCCAGGGCTGGTCGTTGATCACCGAGAAGGATTCGAACAGCGTGTCGAAAGTATCATTGCCGGTCGCGCCCACGATCGAGGGACCGATGAGCAGGGCGACCAGGGTGACGAGCACCAGGTACAGAATGAACAGACAGACCGCGAAGGCGGGAATGGACATGACCGCGAAGAACACCACCCCGAACCACGGGATGCGGGTGATGAGGGCGAGGATCAGCCCCATGACGACCAGGGATAAGATGAATAAGATAAGAACGAATGGCGCCAGGATCGCGGATTTACCGGTTTTCATGGCGAACTTCAAGGCATCCTTTATCTCGTAGAACTCGTCGCCTTTAAGCTGCTCATAGGTTATTTTGGAAACCGCCACGCCGACGAGCAGGGATACGCAAATCCACCAGAGCGCACCGACGATCCAGATAACCCAGGAATACCAGGGCCACAGGGCGTCGACCGGGAACATCGGCATAAGGCGGAAGATCTGCCAGATCTCGCCGATCTCGATACCGGCCGCGATGTATGCCAAATAAGACAGGATATCGTAACCGATATAACCGACCAGGAAGCCGAGAAATACGATCCACATTTTCTTGGCGCTAAAACCCAGCCGACCGGCCCGAAAAACGTCTTTGTAATTGAAATGTAAATTTGTCACTTTGCCTCCTTGGAACCCGGGTTATTATATTCATATTCATATTATTGTCAATAGCATCCTTGGCATGCCTGGATTAATAAAATATTGACATTTCGGCAATTTTTAATATAATTATTTACTGGAGGCTTAATGAACATCGGCTGGCAAGAGATACTGCTGATCCTGCTGATCGTTTTGATCCTATTTGGCGCTAAAAAGATCCCCGAATTGGCCAAAGGTCTGGGCCGCGGGGTAAAGGAATTTAAAAAGGGATTAAAGGACGAAATCGATACTCCCGAGGAAGAAGATAAAAAGAAACCCGAAGGGAAATAATTTTACCGCATTGCCTTTGATCGCCGTCATTTCATGAAAAATTCTTTTTGCTATCAGCTATAAACCTAATGCCATACACCTTAAGCCATAAGCCACTAGGAGAGGTGTCCGAGCGGCCCAAGGAGCACGACTGGAAATCGTGTTTCCGCCGAGAGGCGGAACGCGGGTTCAAATCCCGCCCTCTCCGTCTTTTTGAATATCCGTCGATGGCCTTAAATAAAAAGGAGAATTATGTACTATAACAGCGGTAAAAACATTCTGATATCGTTTTTTGTTTCCCTTTTGACTTCGGTGGTCGTCTGCCTGATCTTCGTCCTCGTCCTGCCCGGTTTGAAATCCGGAGGCGGGGACATCGTCGTTCCGGACTTTCTGGGATCGACCACCGAACAGGCCCGGGTCATCACCGAAGCGCGCAATTTGTTGATGGTCGTCGGCGGCGAGGAGGAAAGCGAAAAATATCCGGAAAACAGCATCTGCCGCCAGGCTCCGATGGTCGGTTCCGTGGTCCGCGGCAAATCGACGATCACCGTTTTTATTTCCAAGGGTTCGAACCAAATCATCCTGCCCGACTTTAAAGGCCAGAGCCTGAGCGAGGCCACGGTCAAGCTGGGCGAATACGGCTTGAAGACCGGCGAGGTCCGCGCCGAGGATAACGCCCAGATCGCCCGGGACAAGGTGATCTCGACGATCCCGGCCGCCGGCACCAAGGTTAAAAAAGGCGACGCGATCGCCTTCGTCGTCAGCCGGGGTCAGGAAGAAGGGACCGTGCCGAACCTGATCGGCCGGGCGCTCTCGTCCGCCAAGCGGATCGTCGAGGATAACGGATTCGTCGTCGGCAACGTGTCCTACGAGGTGAGCACCGAAATCGACGTCGGCATCGTCATGGCTCAGCGGCCCGGTGCCGGCGCGAAACTCATCAAGGGATCGAAGATCAACATCGTCGTCGCCACGGTACTCGATTGAGAAAATTCCTTACTTACGCGGTACTGATCCTGATCTTTTTCATCGTCGGGATCCTCCTCGCCAATTTCATCATCATGCCTTCCTTCGTCCGCGGGGGCAAGGAAGTGACCGTGCCCAACGTGTGCACCATCTCCCTGGACTCGGCGATCGCGGTCCTCAAGAAAAACAAGTTGCAGGGCGTGGTCGTGGAGCGCCGATACGACAAAATAATCGACGAGGGCAAGGTCATCATCCAGGAACCCCTGCCGGACGTCAAGGTCAAGCGGGGCCGGATCATCAACCTCAGCATCAGCCTAGGCGCGGAGACGGTCAAGATCCCCTTCCTCTCCGGCCTGGACCTGGAAAAGGGCAAGATGATCTTCGAAAAACTGGGCCTCTTGATCGACGAGATCGATTCCGCGTATTCCGATTCTATCGGCCGCGGCAAGATCATCAAGACCTTCCCGGAATTTGACAGCGATATCGTCAAGGGCGGTTCGGTCCGGGTCACCTACAGCCGGGGCGTCCTGCTCAAAATGCCCAACCTTGTCGGCCTGACCCTGGCCCAGGCCAAGGACACCCTATCCAAGCTCAGCCTCGTGATCCGCGGGATCCAGGAAGTCGAGGGGAGCGCCGCGAAGAACACAATTATGGTCCAGAACCCCGAGCCGGAAAAAGTTCTGAATCCCGGGGACAGCGTAAACCTGATCGTCGTCAAGTGAAGGTCGCACCCTCGATCCTCGCCGGAGATTTTTCCCAGTTTCAAAAAGAGATACGCCGGGTCGAGCATGCCGGCGCCGATCTGATCCATCTGGACGTGATGGACGGTGTCTTCGTCCCGAACCTGACCTTCGGGCCCATGATCGTGGCGGCGGTGCGGAAGGTCGCGACCATCGAACTCGACGCCCACCTGATGATCGTCAACCCGGAAAAATACATCGACCAATTCCTGGACCAGGGCGCGGACTGGCTGTCCTTCCATTTCGAGGCCACGGCCCGGATCCCGGAATGCATCCGGAAAATAAAAAAACACGGGAAAAAAGCCGGGCTGGCGATATCGCCCGCGACGCCCTTCGTCTACGCCGAGCGCTACCTGGAAAAACTGGATTACTTCCTGGTCATGTCGGTCAACCCTGGGTTCTACGGCCAAAAATTCATACCTGCCGCGTTGGAAAAAATAAAAGCCGCGAAGGACGCCGTGGTCCGGCACAAATTTAAATGCCGGATCCAGGTCGACGGCGGCATCTACCCGGACAACGTCCGGCCCATCCGCGACGCAGGTGCGGACATCGTCGTCGCCGGCGCCGGCATATTCAAAACCGATAATTACCGCAAAGCCATCGCAGGACTCAGGTGTTTGAAGGATTAATCGACCGGTTCCAGGTCATCCGGCGCAAAATCCTGGGATACGGCCGCATCACCAAAACCGAAGTCGATGCCATCCTCCGCGACATCCGCGTCACCCTGCTCGAGGCCGACGTCCATTACCTGGTTGTCAAGGAATTCGTCGAGACCCTGGGCAAGAAAGCGGAAACCCTGGAGCTCGTGAAAAGCCTCAACCCCGGAGACTTGGTCCTTAAGACCGTCTACGAAGAGCTGGTCGAACTGCTCGGCAAAACGCCCAAAATGCTGGAATTCAAAACGAGCGGACCGACCATCATCAGCCTGATCGGGCTGCAGGGCGTCGGCAAGACCACGACCGCGGGTAAACTCGCCCTCCGTTACAAGACCAAACACCCCCTGCTCGTGCCGGCCGACGCGAAAAGGCCGGCCGCCGTAGAGCAGCTCACCCTGCTCGCCGAACGGATCGGCGTGCCGATCTTCCCCCTTGAGAAGAACAGCGCGCTCGAAACCTGCAAGGCGGCTCTAAACCGCGCGCTCGAAGGGGAGCACGGCGTCTTGATCATCGACACCGCGGGCCGCCTCCACATCGACGAAGCTCTGGTGCAGGAACTAGTTGAGATTAACCAGGCGGTGAAACCCCATTACCGGCTGCTGGTCTGCGACGGCATGGCCGGCCAGGACGCCGTGAACCAGGCGCAGACCTTCCAGGATAAAGTCGGCCTGGAGGGCGCGGTCCTGACCAAGATGGACGGCGACAGCCGGGGCGGCGCCGCGCTTTCGATAAGCCGGGTCGCCCGGGTGCCGATCTATTTCATCGGGACGAGCGAGAACCCGGACGGTATCGAGATCTTTTATCCGGACCGCATCGGCCAACGCATCCTGGGCATGGGCGACATGACGAGCCTCGTGGAAAAAGTCCAGTCCCTGGAGCAGACCGGCGACCGGGAAAAAATCCAGAAAAAGATCGCTAAGGGGGACCTCAACCTGGCCGATTTCATGGAGCAGATGAAAACCATGAAAAAAATGGGGCCGCTTTCGAAGCTGGCGGCGATGATCCCGGGCGTCAAGGAAGCGGACGTGGACGAAAAAGAATTCGTGCGGATCGAGGCGATCATCGGCTCCATGACCGTGAAGGAGCGGAACCACCCGGACCTGATCGACGGGTCGCGCAAGCGGCGCATCGCGCAGGGCAGCGGCACAGCCGTGAGCGACGTGAACCAGCTTCTCAAACAGTTCTCCTACGCGCGGGATATGCTCAAGAAAATGAGCAAAGGTAAAGGAAAATCCGGCAAAATGCCGTTCGCGATGTAGGAAGTATTTGAGATCCCCCGACTTGCTATAGTCCTGAGTGATTTATCGAAGGGACCGGGGGATCTGTTTTTCTTTGTGTCCGTCATTGCGAGCGACCGCAGGTCGCGTGGCAATCCAATTTCTCCGATACTCCATTTGTCATCCTGAGCAAAGCGAAGGATCTTAATGTATTTGCGCGATTCATCGCGCGTCGTTTCTACTACGGCGCCCGATAAATCGGGCAATTACAAGCAGATCCGTCATCCCCCGGCTCGACCGGGGGATCGTAATACGTCTTCGTTTCAACGTAGCGGTGCGATTTATCGCACGCAGTTATGAATTTTTTACTACGTCGCATAAATGCGACCGCTACATTGACTATTATCAGCTCCGCCCTGGTCATCCTGAGCGAAGCGAAGGATCTAATATATTACTATTATTAAAATGCTTCCTGCTTGACATATCCTAATTCCCGATTAAAATGAAATTGGAGAAGGTTATTATATGAAAACACGAGAATGCAATTATCCCACATGCTGTCCGCGTAACGGCAATTGCCCACATTCAGGAAATGATGAATTGCCAGTTCAATGCGTAGGATTATGGATAAGAAAAAAACATTACTATCTAAATCGATATCTAGAAGCAACCGCACGAGTAAGAAAAATGTTTTATAAACAAGGCAATGCCATTTATCTTGATTTATTCTGTGGACCAGGGAAGTGCATTATTAGAAATACAACTACATTGGTAGAAACCGAAAGCGGAGGTGTTATTTCCTACAATATTTCATATTCTCCTTTTAATGAATACTATTTTATTGATATCGAAAATGAAAATATACGTGCACTTCAAAGACGTCTCGTGCACAGAGATAATTGCTATTTTATTACAAATGATTGTAATATAGCCATAATGGATATTATAAGTAAGTTATTAAAACAACCTGATCGTCTACATTTTTCATATATTGATCCTTTTGGGGTTGATAATTTAAAGTTTAATACTTTAAGAGAATTAGCAAAATTAAATAGGAATGATATGTTAATAAATTTCCCGATAGGATCTATAATAAGAAATATTCCAAAATGGAGTACGATGACAAATACTCCTCTAGATGATTTTCTTGGCACCCCCATATGGCGCGAAAGAATACGTGGCGTGTCAGGCGATCATATTTATTCGATTTTAATGGATGTATTTAGAAATCAATTAATAAGTGTAGGGTTTCCAGAAGATGGATTAGAATCTGCTCAAGACACCGTTCCGGTCAAAAATACCAAAGAAGTTGAACTGTATGTTTTATTTCTTGCAGCTAAACATCCGCTTGCGCAAAAGATATGGGCGAGCACTAAAAAAATCGGTCCAGATAGTCAAAGAAAATTATTTTAAAATGACCACCATCACCCGGAAAACCCTCCTCTATAAAAGCGGCGTCGAGTACGCGGATTATAGCCTAAACCACGTCGAAGGGTGTACTCACGGCTGCATCTACCCATGCTACGCATACCTGATGAAAAAGCGCTGCGGTATTGTAAAAACATACGATGATTGGCGTAAACCAAAAATCGTCGCCAACGCGCTGGAATTGTTAAATATTGAGATTGTCAAATATAAAAATAAAATCGATAATGTGCACATGTGTTTTTCAACCGATCCCTTCATGTACCAGCAGACTGAAATAGACGAGTTGAGCATGAAAATAATTGCGGTTATAAATAAAAATAATATCCGCTGCAATATACTGACGAAAGGGATATATCCGGCAGCATTGAGTAACGCTTCGGTGTTCAATAGGAAAAATGAGTATGGGATTACCCTGGTTTCTCTGGATGAAGCATTCCGAGAAAAATATGAACCATTCGCCGCTCCATTTAAAGCACGCATATCGTCTTTAAAAGCATTGCACAACAAAGGATGCGCTACATGGGTTAGCATCGAACCGTACCCCACACCGAATTTGATAGAACAAAATTTATTAAAAATATTGGATGCGGTTTCATTTACGGATAAAATAATCTTTGGTCGTCTCAATTATAATGCGAAATCAACAGAGTTTAAAGACAATAAAGAATTTTATAAAAACTGCGCAAAACTAGTTATTAAATTCTGTAAAGAGAATAATATATTGTATTATATAAAGAAAGGTACCTAGTTTTTAAATAATAACTGGAGGACGTAAAATGAATGTTGAACGAAGGACTCAACCCATCGAAAGATATATATGGTTATTAATAATAACGGTATTAATCATTGTCCTGATCTTAAGTTTCATCAACTTTCGTAAAAGAATCCAAACGCTCCAAACCGGGAAGAATTCCATGACAAAAGAAATAAGCGTCCTGCAAGATTCATTAGAAAGCGTTCTATATAACTGGGGGCATTATCCAAGGCTTGATTATCCGCAACTGGATTTCCTGAAAAATTTAGGGTTAAAGGATCCGGTCAACGATATAATTGCCGATTTGAACAAACATCCGGAACTGATACCTTTCAAGGGGGTTCTTGGCGGAACCATGAGATTCGCGGGAAAGGAAGGCGTACATATATTAAATATTCATTATGTTTTAGCGACTTTTGACGATGGCCATATCGAAGGATCTATGTTATTGCAATACGATGTCGCGCCGGGTGGCAAGATATCGTGGAAAGCTTTGAACGCAAGACTCGAATAACTTTTAGGTGATCTCTTCCCGCTTTGCGGGACGAAGCAATCGCATTTTTATCAAAAACAAAATTCCCACAACATAACCAGATGAGATCGCCACGTCCGCCACAACAACTGGCGGACTCGCGACGACAGGATGAGATGGCCGTTCCCGGGTTAAAACCCGGTTCCACCCTACTTCAGTTTGATGTCGACCGGGTAGCTGATCGCGCCCAGCGGCGTGTCTATGAAGGATTCGGCCTTGACCTGGTACGCGGCCTTCTTGAGCCGGATCGCGTCGACCAGGACGCTGCCGAGCTTGGTGTATTCAAGCGTGACGGTCGTCGTGAATTTCGTGGATTTCCCGGACGGGATCTTCACACCCTTACCCGTGGTCCCGGAAAAAACGCCGGTCTGGTTGACGAGAAAGTCGTATTCCAAACGGTCCAGGACCGCATCGATCGAGTTCGGGTTCTGGACGTTGATCACGAAATCAATCTTCAGGTCCGAGAAGGAGAAATCGTAAGGGGTGACCGAGGCCAACGCGAACTTACATTCCTTGATCGCCAGCCGTTCCTTGATCGCCGAACAGCCGATAAGCATCGCTACCGAAAATAGGCAGATGATCTTTTTCATGATTAAGTATAATAAAACCTGGGAAGAAATCAATACCTTTTTCTCCCGTCATCCCCCGATTTAATCGGGGGATCTAACAGGCTGGATTCCCCGGTCCCCTCAATACGACTTCGGGACTATAGCAAGCCGGGGAATGACAAGTAACATTAGAAGCTTGAAGGGCGTCTCGCCCTTCGAAACCCGGGGCGGGACGCCCCTCAGCTAAATAAAAAAAACGGGGGAGCCGAAGCTCCCCCGCTGTACTGAAAAACCGAACCGCTACTGTTCCGGGAAGTAGTGGTGGACCTTCCAGTTCTCGCTCGCCAGGGTGTAATAACCGTTGTACACGCTCGTATCGTATACCGCGTAGAAAACCCAATCCACGAACTCGAAATCCTGGAACTTACCCCATCCCGTGCCCGAACCATCCGCGGGCAGGAATTCAAAATGCGCGCTGAGCTTGATGTCATCCGAGGTCGTGACGTCGATTTTACCGCCCTTGGAGATTGACGTATCGGTGCTCATACTGTCGAATGCGTAATTGAGCCAGGTCTCATTATAATGCCACTTCATGGCGCCGCCTATGTGCACTGAATCGCTGGTACTCATATTAAGGTAGCCATGCCACCAGATATCACTGTGCACCTTGCGCCAAAACCAGAGATCAACTTTGGTTACGAAATTAGTATCGTGGGGTGTATTCAGCCATATGTCCGGTGTCAGTACGATCAAAGTCTGCAAAGTATCCGGGCCGAGTGAATCCTGGAAAGCAACGTTAAGATAATAATATATTGTCTGTGTGCCTTCGGGGATATTGGGGAACGTATCCGGACCCGACCACGGCCAGGGTGGAGCCAACAAACCCGGTTTATGGCTGATCGCACTATGTCCGGTGTTGGAGCTTTGGCTATTTACATTATTCATCATTTCCGTCAATCCATCGGTCAGAGTTTTAGCGTTCTGCAGTTCGACCTCGTCGGCCTTTTTCGCGCAGCCGACCAGGATCAAAAGAAACGCAATGCTGACGACGATCAGCAACTTCTTCATTTTCTTCCTCCTTGTTTTGTACAAATACCGCTGGGGCCGTTATCCGGCCGCATTATCACGTTTATATTGGACCGCGTCACCTCCTTTTGATAGATCCAAATCATACCATAAATTATAATGCTCTTATTAATATTGTCAATAGCTTTTTTCCCTATCCTTTAGCTATTAAATCTTGACTTTCTTTTTTTAATATATATACTTAAAATCAGCATCATCGGCAGAATATTTTGCCGCCAAACCGTATCTTTAAAGTCAAATTGTATCAATATTTAGGGACTTTGATTTAATCGAGGACTGAATCCTCGTCAAAACAAGGAGGACTTGTGGCTGAGGTTAAGATTTTCGAGAACGTCTGCAAGGGTTGCGGGTTGTGCTGCGATAACATATGCCCGGTCAACATCCTGATCCTTTCACCCGACAAGATCAATTCGAGCGGCTATCATCCGGCGGTCGTCACCGATCAATCCAAATGTATCGCCTGCGGTTACTGTTTCAAGGTCTGTCCGGAACCGGCGGTCGAAGTTTATAAATAGGGGGATCAAATGGCTGAAAAAACATTAATGAAAGGCAACCACGCGCTTGTGGAAGGCGTGATCTATGCCGGCTGCCGGTTCTTTGCCGGTTACCCGATAACCCCCCAGAACGAAATACCGGAATACATGTCGGTCCGAATGCCCGCGGCCGGCGGTGTATTCATCCAGACCGAAAGCGAACTTGCGGCGATCAACATGCTCTTCGGCGCGGCCTCGACCGGCGCCCGGGTCATGACCTCGTCGTCTTCGCCGGGCATCAGCCTGATGCAGGAAGGCCTTTCCTACATCGCGGGCGCCGACATACCGGTGCTGGTCGCGAACGTCGTCCGGGGTGGCCCGGGCCTGGGCAACATCGCGCCCTCGCAGGCCGATTATTACCAGGCGACCCGGGGCGGCGGCCACGGCGATTATTTCACGATCGTCCTCGCGCCCGATTCGGCGCAGGAACTCTTCGAATTCCCCAAGCTCTGCTACGCGCTGGCGGAAAAATACCGGATCCCGGTCATGATCCTGGCCGACGGCATGCTCGGCCAGATGATGGAACCGGTCGAGCTCAATTACGAACCGATCGATCCGAAATCGGTCAAGGCCCAGGACTGGTGGCTGACCGGCTGCCAGGGCCGCGAACGCCGGGTGGTCCGTTCTTACGACCTGACTCCGGGCAAGCTCGAGGAGTGGAACTGGCGCAGATGGAACGAGAAGTACGTTCCGATCATGAAGAACGAACAGCGTTACCAGGCGACGAACTGCGACGACGCGGACATCGTGCTCGTCGCCTACGGCACCAGCGCGCGGGTCAGCGGCGCGGCCGTTAGGATGGCCCGCGACAAGGGAATCAAAGCCGGACTCATCCGGCCCATCTCCCTCTGGCCGTTCCCCAAAGACATCCTGGCCGAACTGGCCAAGAAGGTCGGGAACATGCTGGTCGTCGAAATGAGCATGGGCCAGATGATCGACGACGTGAAACTGGCCACCGAAGGCAAGACCAAGGTCCATTTCCACGGCCGTCCGGGTGGCGGGATCCCGACGCCGACCGAAGTATTCGAAAAGATCCGGACCATCGCGGGAGGCAAGAAATGAAACTGCTCTTCGGACGACCCAAAGGTTTAACTGCAATCAACCAGCGCTACTGCCCGGGCTGCGGGCACGGCATTGTCCACCGGATCGTCGGCGACGTCCTGGTCAACCTGAACATCCGGGAAAGGACCCTCGGCATCGCGCCGGTCGGCTGTTCGGTCTTTGCCGACGAATATTTCAACTGCGACATGATCCAGCCGCCTCATGGTCGGGGTCCGGCCGTGGCCACGGGCATGAAACGGGTTCGGCCCGAGTGCATCGTTTTCAGCTACCAGGGCGACGGCGACCTGGCCTCGATCGGCACCGCGGAGATCGTCCACGCCGCGGCGCGCAACGAGAACATCACGGTCATCTTCATCAATAACGCGATCTTCGGCATGACCGGCGGCCAGATGGCGCCGACGACCCTGCCCGGCATGCGTTCGACGACCTCGGTCAAGGGCCGGGACGTCACCAAGCAGGGCTACCCGATCAAGATCTGCGAACTTCTCGCCGGCCTCGACGGCCCTTATTTTCTGGAACGGGTTTCGGTCCATTCGCCCAAGCACATCCTCAAGGCGGAAAAAGCGATCAAAACCGCGTTCCAGAACCAGATCGATAACAAGGGCTTCAGCCTGGTGGAGGTGCTTTCCCTGTGCCCGACCGGCTGGGGTATGACCCCCGTCGCCTCGAAAAAATGGATGGAAGACGTCATGAGCAAATATTATCCGCCGGCAGAGTATCGCAACAAAGGCAAGGAGGCAAAATGACCAAGGAGATCATCATCGCGGGATTCGGCGGGCAGGGCGTGGTCTCATCCGGGATCATGTTCGCCCACGCTGGGCTGATCGAAGGCAAGAACGTCACCTTTTTCCCGTCGTACGGCGCGGAAATGCGCGGCGGGACCGCCAACTGCTCGGTCGTCGTCTCCACTGACCCGATCGCCTCACCGGTCGTCACGGATCCGGACATCGTGGTCATCATGAACGAGCCTTCCCTGGCCAAATTCGAGCCGATAGTGAAACCGGGCGGCATGCTTTTCTACAACAAAACCCTGATCAAATCCCAGCCGAAACGGACCGATATCACGGTCGTCCCGATCGAGGCGAACGCGATCGCCGAAGGGCTCGGCCAGGGCCGGATCGCGAACATGGTCATGCTGGGCGGGGTCGCCAAAAAGTCCGGCCTGTTAAAGCTGGACAGCCTGTTCAAAGCGCAGCGCAAGAGCTTTGGCAAGGCCAAAGAAGAGCAGTTAAAACTTAACGACCAGGCTTTGGAAAAAGGTTATAATTTATTGTAATTGAGAACCGGTCGGAGGGCAATGGGTCGGCGCGGAACGTTTAAGCCGGGCATTGCGGGTAGTGATGCTGGATAATATCCTGCCGCTCGTAAAAAAACCGATCCGCTACACGGGCGGCGAATACAACATCACGGTCAAGGCCGAACCGACGATCTGGGTTGGGATCGTCTTCCCGGACATCTATGAGATCGGGATGTCCAACCTCGGCCTCAAGATTGTCTACCACCTTTTCAACCAGGAACCGGAGATCCAATGCGAAAGGGTCTTCGCCGCGTGGCCGGATTTCGGGGAAAAATTGAAAAATGAGGGCCTGCCACTTTACGGCCTCGAAACCCGGAAACCGTGCGCGGAATTCGATCTGCTGGGCTTTTCCCTCCAGAGCGAGCTGAACTACACCAATGTGCTCTATACCCTGGAGCTGGCGCAGATCCCCAGCCGGAGCGCGGAACGCGACGGCCGGCATCCGATCCTTATCGCCGGCGGCCCGGCGGTCCTCAACCCGAACCCCTTGAGCCCGGTCTTTGACGCCTTTTTGATCGGCGACGGCGAGGACTGCGTCCCTGAGATCGGCCGGGTCCTCAAAGAAATCCCCAAAAATAAAAAGGCCGAACGGATCGACGCCCTGTCCCGCCTGTCGGGCGTCTGGGTCCCTTCCCGGCACGCCCCGGGACACAAGGTGCGGAAACGGATCAGCGCCGGCCTCACCGATGCGGGCTTGCCCGCGCCCCAGATTCTGCCGATCTGCGACGTCACCCACGACCGCCTGACCATCGAGGCCATGCGCGGCTGCACCTGGGGCTGCCGGTTCTGCCAGAGCGGTTACGCGAACCGTCCCTTAAGGATCCGGCCGGCCGCGGAGATCATGCGGGCGGTGGAAAAAGGCATCCGGGAAACAGGCTGGGAGGAAGTGTCCCTCCTTTCCTTCTCGATCCTCGATTATCCCGACCTGCCCAACCTCCTGCGGAAGCTGAACGAAATGCTGAAAAAAAAGAACGTCAGCATTTCCCTGCCCGCGATGCGGGGCGAGCTGTTCACCGAAGAGCTGGCCATCCTCATCAAAGAAGTGAAAAAATCGGGCCTGACTTTCGCGCCGGAAACGGCCAGCGAAACCCTGCGGCGCCGGCTGAACAAGGAGTTTTCGAACGACAAGCTCATCGCCTCGATCGCGACCGCCTACCGCCACGGTTGGAAACAGGTGAAACTGTATTTCATGATCGGCCTGCCCTTTGAAACCGACGCGGACGTCGCCGAGATCGGGAACCTGGTCCAGGAGATCACCAAGTCCTGCCCCCGGGGCGGGATCAACCTGTCGCTGTCCCCTTTTGTACCCAAACCGCATACGCCCTTCGAGTCCGCAGCCTTCCCGGAGATCGAAGAGCTGCGGGAAAAAATTAACCGGGTGCGGAAGATCCGGAGACCGCGGGTCGAGCTGAAATACCAGGACCCGGAGGTTTCCTTCATCGAGGCCGTCCTCTCCCGGGGCGACGTAAGGATCTTCCCGGTGATCGAAGACGTGTACCGGCAGGGCGGTTATTTCGAGGAATGGCGCGAGGGCTTCAACTATGCCCGCTGGCAGACCGCCTTTGACCGGACCGGCATCGACCCCCGGTCGTATTTGCGGCCCCAGGAAAATTACCCCTGGGACTTCGTCGATATCGGGGTGAAAAAAGAATTCCTCAAGGCTGAATTCGAACGCGCCCGGAACGCGGAGGTAACCCCCAACTGCTTCTACGACCAATGCCCGGAATGCGGGGTGTGCGAAGAACCGATGGCCAAGTACCAGGCGCCGGACGAAAAATACGTGGGCTACGGCCGCTTCCCCAAACGGCAGACGCCGCCAGCTCTGTACCGGATAAAATATTCAGTCGGCGAGCCTTTCCGCTACGCCTCCCACCTGGACGTGACCCGGACCATTTACCGGGCTCTGCGCCGATCCGACCTGCCCATCCAGTTCACCCAGGGCTATTCGCCCATCCCCAAGGTTTCCTTCTGCCCACCGAAGAGCGTCGGCCAAATCGCGAAAGGCGATTTCTTCGATCTTTACCTGGAAGGCGATTATTTCGGGAATATTTCCCGCGAACTCAACTCCCGGTTCCCTTCGGGGATCCGGATCCTCGAGGTGCGGGGCCTACCCGGCAACACGCCGTCGCTCTCCACCTCGATCAACCTGGTTTATTATGAAGTCACCCTCCCGACTCCGGAAATAGTGAGATCCATGGAACCGGCGGCCCTGAAAGCCGCCAGCGTCACCACTAGATCCGGCGCGAAAAATCTGGCCGAATCGATCGAATCGATGAGCCCCGGCGAGAGCACGCTCTCCTGCGGACTCCATTTCGGACCGGGTAAGATCAACATCTACGATCTGCTCGCCTACCTGACCGACCGGCCGGCGGAATCCGTCCGCTCGTACAAGGTCACGCGCACGTCGCTGTTCATCAAGAAGGAGGGAATTTTATTGTCACCGATGGAGGTTAAGTGATCAGAAAAGATATCATCGTCAGCGTCGCCAATATCGAGACGCGCATCGCCCTGCTGGAAGAGGACAAGCTGACCGGCCTTTACGTCGAGCGCGCGGAGGACAACAGCCTGGTCGGCAACATCTACAAAGGCCGGGTCCTGAATCTCATCTCCGGTTTGAAGGCGGCATTCGTTAACATCGGCATGGAGAAAAACGGGTTCCTGCCCCTCGACGAGATCCCGTTCTCGGATTTTCCGGAGTTGTTCGAGAACGAGGTCGAAATGGACGAGAAACTCCGTCCCGAGGAGATCAAGCTTAAGGAGAACCAGGAAACCCTCGTCCAGATCACCAAGGATGCCTACGGGGTCAAGGGCCCCCGCATCACATCCTACATTTCACTCCCCGGACGGTACATGGTGCTCATGGTCAACGCCCGCAACGTGGGCGTTTCGCGGAAGATCCGCCAGCGCCGGGACCGGGACAACCTGTTCCGGATCGGCCGCGAGATCAAACCCGAGGGCATGGGGCTCATCATCCGGACCGCGGCGTCCGCGGCTCGGCCCGAAGAGCTGCGCAGCGAGGCCCGGTGGCTGAAATCGGAATGGGAGCGGAGCCAGAACGCCGCGCGCGGCAAAGCGGCACCGGTCCTGGTCTATCGCGAGCCGTCGACCCTCATCAAGCTGGTTCGGGATTCTTTCAACCACGAAGTCCGGAACCTGATCATCGACTCCGAAGCCCGGTACCGCGAGATCATCAACTACCTGAGCAAGGTTTCGCCGCGCATGCGTTCCCGGACGAAGCTATACCGGGACGCCGACCCGATCTTCCAAAAATACGGGATCGAGGACCAGGTCAAGAACATTTTCGAACGGAAGGTCTGGCTGCCCAGCGGCGGCTATATCGTCCTGGACCAGGCCGAGGCTTTGATGGCGATCGACGTGAACACGGGCAAGTCGTCCCGGGAAAAGCAAGCTGAAAAGCTCGCGCTCCAGACGAACCTGGAGGCGATCCGCGAGGTCGTACGCCAGCTGCGGCTCCGGGATATCGGCGGCATGGTCGTGGTCGACCTGATCGACATGGAACGCCGGGAGAACACGGACCGCGTGCTCCGGGAATTCAAAAACCTTATCCACACGGACAAAGCCCGGTACCGAATCGGTAGCGTGAGCGAATTCGGCCTGCTCGAATTCACCCGCGAGCGCTCCCGGACCAACCTCACGCTCGCGCTCAGCGAGGCTTGCCCGACCTGCAAGGGCCGGGGCCGCATAATTTCCCGCACGAGCATCATCGGCTATATCGAGCGCTGGTTCGTCGCCAACTCCAAGAACGTGAAGGGTAAGATGATCGAGCTCCAGGCGTCACCCCGGGTCGCCGACTTCCTGAGCCTGTTCCAGACCGACATTTTGGCCAAGATCGCCCGGGAACATAACCTGATCCTGAAGCTCAAGGGCGATTATTCGATCCCGGACGACGATTTTAAAGTGGTTATAATATAGCGGCGCGGAACGGAATGTGAAAATGAACGGTTACCATCGGGAACTAACCAAGGACGACCTTAAGAAGTTAACGGAATTGTCCCGGCTCAGCCGGGGTGACATCATTAAAATGACCTGCCTGGCCGGTTCCGGACACCCGGGCGGGTCCATGTCCTCGATCGACATGTACCTTGCGGTCTACTCGTTCGCCCATATCGCGCCCGATAACTATACTAATCCCAACCGCGACCGAATCGTCATCAGCCACGGCCATACCTCGCCCGGAGCGTACGCGGCGCTGGCCCGGCTGGGATTCATGGATCCCCGGGAAGTCATCCTCGGTTTCCGCCGCCTGGACAGCCCTTACGAAGGGCACGTGGTCCGGCCCATACCCGGCATCGAATGGTCGTCGGGCAACCTGGGTCAGGGCCTGGCGGCCGGCTGCGGTTACGCCCTGGCCGCGCGCATGAAAGGCCTGGATTACCACACCTACGTCATGATGAGCGACGGCGAACAGGCGAAAGGCCAGGTCGCCGAAGCCCGCAGATTCGCGAAAAAATACGGTCTGGCCGGCTTGACCGTCCTCATCGATAACAATCACCTGCAGATCTCCGGCCGGGTCGAGGACATCATGCCGGTGAACATCAAGGAAAATTATTTGGCCGACGGCTGGCGCGTCCTGGAAGTGCCGGGACACGACTTCCATGCCCTTTACGAAGCGATGCAAACCTGCCGCGACGACGACCAGAATCCGTGCGCGATCATCTGCGTGACGGTCATGGGCCAGGGCGTCTCCTTCATGGAGAACAAGCCCGAATACCACGGCCGGGCCCTGTCTAAGGACGAGTGCGTCAAAGCCCTCGCCGAGCTGGGGGTCGAGAACGACCTGGACCGGCTGAAAGCGGAACGGGATAAACCGGTCAAACTTTTTGATTCCAAGGAAATCCCTCCACCCCGTTTAAACCCGGGTCCGAACCGATCCTATCCGGAGAACGCGGACCCCCGGCAGGCCCTGGGCAACGCCCTGGAGGACTTGACCCGGCTTAATCCGAATGAGCCGATCGCCGTTTTCGACTGCGACCTGGCCGAGTCGGTCCAAACCCTGAAATTCGCCAAGGTCCGGCCGAAGAGCTTTTTCGAGGCCGGAGTCAGCGAGCACGCGACGGCCACGATCGCGGGCGCCATGTCCGTGAACGGCATCGTCGCGATTTGGGGCGATTTCGGCGTGTTCGGCATCGACGAGGTTTACAACCAACTGCGCCTCAACGACATCAACCGCAGCCATTTGAAGATCTTCGCGACCCACCTGGGTTACAACGTCGGCCCGGACGGCAAGACCCACCAGTGCATCGACTACATTGGGCTGCTCCGCAACCTTTTCGGTTTCAAGCTCGTCCTGCCCTGCGACGCGAACCAGGCCGACCATATCTTACGCTACGTCCTTAACCAACCCGGCAACTGGGTGATCGGCGTCGGCCGGACCAAGCTGCCTGCGGTCAAAGACGAAAGCGGAGCGCTCTTTTTCGGCGGGGATTACAAGTTCGAATACGGCAAGGCCGATCTTTTACGGGACGGCGACCGCGCCGCGGTCTTCAGCATGGGCGCCATGATCTTCCGCGCCCTGGAAGCCCACGAGATCCTGAAAAAGGAAGGAATCCGGGTAAGGGTATACAATGTCTCCTCGCCCCTCGACCTCGACCCTAAGGTCGTACGCACCGCCGCTCAGACCGGACTAGTCGTAACCTACGAAGACCACAACGTCCATTCCGGACTGGGCGCGATCGCCGGCCGGATCATCGCGGAGAACGGGATAAAAGTTAAATTCCAATGCCTGGGCGTAACGGGGTACGGCGCCTCCGCGGATCCCGAAGCGCTTTTCCGGAAAGCCGGCCTAGACGCCGCCGCCCTGGCCGGACGGATAAAGAAATCCCTGGATTAATTATTGTATTTATCCCATAAGAGAATGGAGTTCTCTAACGGGGTATTGTAGTATCGGGAATTACTTTTTTTGTTTTTTCGATCTTTACGATCTCGTATTCCACACCGTTTAAAACAACCTTTTCTCCGACCACCTTACGCAACAGGTGTTGGGCGGTCGGCGCCTCGTTGGAAATTATATTCCGGTTCAAGTCCGTGTCCCAGCGGCCCAGGATCGCGTAGTCCTTTTCCTCGCCGCTTTTTGAATCCTTGACCGTAACCCGGGTGCCAATACCGACCCTGCGGGTATCGACCTCTACCAGGTCGATGATCTTGACCTTGGGCAGCTCCGCCTCCAGAGTTTTCAGCTTTTGATAAAGCTGGTCCTGCTTTTCCTTAGCTGCCTTGTATTCGGAATTTTCGCTTAAATCGCCGAATTCCCGGGCTCGGCTGATATCCTTCTTGTTTAGCGGGATCTCGACGTTCAATATTTTTTCCAACTCCTCTTTTTTCCGGCGCAGGGCGTCCTCGGTGGCGTAGATGACGTCCTCGACCTTGATAAAAAAGTGGGGAAAGTAATGCTCTACGATCCGGAAAAAGTCTCTTTTTTCATAATCGGCAAAGGCCTCGCTCGCCTTGAGCGCGCTCAAGATCCGTTGGACGTCCTCGTCCGTCGCGGATTTGATGAAGCCGTCGAAATTCTCCAGGCTCAGGATCTTTTTCATCACCGTCTTCTGGCTCTTTACGAACTCCAGCCCGGCGATGATCTTGGCCAGGTACGTCGTCGTTCGGTATTCGGGAAGCTCGCCCTCCGATAATTTTTTCAGGAACCAGGGAAAAGGTTTTGAATAGTGCCCGGGCAGGGTGATGATCGAATGGTACACGTCGCCGAGCATTTCCGGATAGGACCGCAGCTCCGCCTCGAGTTCATAAAGCGCCGGGAATGCCTCGAGGTTCAGCATCAGGTCTTTAAGGATCCGGGGCCAGGTCTCGGGATTCTTTTCCTTGATGAAACGGATCAGGAATCTTTGATGCTCGAGGTTCGTAAGGCCGGCGATCAGGCCCTGGGGCTTGGCGGCCTTGAATACCGCCTCCGGGTCGAAATTAAAACCCGCGGTCGCGTTCTGGTCACGGCAAAGGAGATATATGTCCAGGGCCAGCGCCGGGTCTTTTTTCAACGCGTCGTTGGCTTCCTTGACCAGGGTATCGACGACCATCCGGAACACGTCGGGCTTTTTCCGGCTGTATTCGTCGGCCAGCCGGAACCGCTCCCGCGGATCGGCCTGATTGAACGAAGTCAGGGCGTCAGCCGTGCGGTCGAAACCCGATTCGATGTATTGGTAGGTCTTCTGGGTCTTGCCCGCGATCCGGACGTTGGGGTCGGTCTCGAGTTTCTTCTTGGCCTTATCCCAAACCCGGACCGCCTCGTCCTCAGTTAAGACGCCGGTCAGGTATAGTTTGATCTGGCCCGGACTTAAAGGCTGGTTGAAATCCTGCAGTAAGAATCTCACGACTGCGGCCGGGTCCTGGCTGGCCATGGCCTTGAGCGTTTCCGGGTCTTTAAATTTTTTATAGAGAAAATGGCCCTCGGTCACGGGCCTGAGTAAGCCTTTGGCCACGTCGAAGGTCAGGAAATGGCGTTCTTTTTTTTCAAAATTGATCACGACTTCCTTTTTCCGGGGATTGATTTCCACCACCTCGCCCAGGCCGTAACGGTCGAAATAAAAAAATCGCCCGACGTCGTAAACCAGGTATTCCTCCATTTTTTCCAGGGCCCGGGGCAGCTGTTCCTCGTTTTCCAGGTTGGCCAAGGCGATGTATTCCTCGATATGGTCGCTTTTCTCGTATATCTTGCGGTAAAGCCCGATGATCTTTTTCCGGATCGCTACCAGCTCGTGGGTGTAAAATACCATCTGCCGATAAACCTCGAGCGCCCGCTTCGGATCACCCGCGGATTCGTAATTCGCGGCGAGGATTTCGAGCAGGAGCAGAGCCCGCTCTGGCGCCTGGACTTTTTTTAGTTCCTGAACGATGGCGAAGAATTCCGGAAGCGACCGGGAGCCGTCCTCCATCATTTCCATCCAGTCGGTCTCCAGCCGGTTAAAATCCTTTTCGTCGATCGCGCGCCGAATCTCTTCATTCACGGGTAATTATAGCGATTAATGGCTGATATTCAATACTTTAAATCCCGTTAGAGACTCGAGACATCGCTTCCTACACGAAGGTAAATTGATGATCAATCGGTCTCTAACGGGATAAAAGCAAGGACCGGCCTCGATTAGGGACCGGTCCGGGAGGTATTTCCGACCAGAAAGGAATTATTTGCCTTCGATCTCTTTCTTGAAGAGCGCCAAAGTCGTCGCGCCCAGGGCGATGGTCGTGATCACGAAGGATATCGGAATGCCCAGGAGCAGCGTGACAAGCGGAAAACCGAAAGCGGATATAAGCATACCCAGGATCGGAATTATCATCAGCGCGATCCAACCCAGGCTGAAGATCCCAACCTTGCTCTTCACGTTCCACTTGAAGCCCTGGACGATCTTCTCGCCCACGACCGAGGACAGCGAGGTGACGCCGAACATGATCGCGACCAGCACGGCCAGGAAGAAAGCCGGAATGAGCGGGATGCCGATGATGGATACGGCGAAGAGGATGATGACCGGCACGAAGAGGATCTCGAACGCGAAGCCGATCGCGACCGCGAGCCAAATGCTGGTCGTTATCTTATGATTGATCTTTTCCACTCCGGCCGGGAAGATGGCCAGGATCAGCAGGTTGAGAAGGAAGAAAACGATCTCGCCGAACACGCCGACAAAGCTCGGTACGACCCGCAGGGCGCCCATGTGGGGCCGAAGCTGCAGGATCTTGGAAAAACGGGGCAGATATTTCTGCAAGTTCTCGAAGGGCATCGTTTTGACCTCGCCCAGGACCTGCGCGCTTGAATCCCTTTCAATATTGCCGCCGATCGTGGTGATCTCGCCCTTGACGACCGAACCCGAGTCCAGGGTTATGTGGCCGCCCATCACGAAAATCTCGCCTTCGATGACGCCTTTATTCTTTATATTGCCGCCCATCACCGCCGCGTCGCCGGTGATCGTGCCGGTGATCAGCAGGTTGCCGCCGAACACCGCGGCGTCGCCTTCGATCCGACCGGTCGCGTACGCCTCGCCGCCCATCACGGTCAGGTCGCCCATGATCACGCCGTTGATATTGGCGGAACCGCCGGTGATCGTGAGGTCATTGCGCAGGGTATCGCCCGCGTTCAGCGTATAGCTGCCGCTGATCGTCTGGGAAGCGAACACGGCCTTGGCCTGGATATCGTTCTCGGCGTGAGCCAGTTTCGGCATTAAATAACCGGCGATCGCTTCGGCGTCGAGCGGTTCGTAACGGCTCGCGTTCACGATCATGACCGGCAAGGTCCAACCCAGAATCGGGTCGAAATAAACCTGGGTCTGGGTTCCGGCGATCTCCGCCGCAGGTTCGTAACGGTCGGCTTTGACAACGACCGTCGGCAGAACGTATCCCAGTTCCGAATCGTATTTGACCGGTCCCCATGCGGGGTTTGCCAATTGAGCCAAAGCGAAGATTATGACTATGATGCACTGCATGTTTCCTCCTTTTTAAGTGTTTTGCCCAACAAGATAATAATGGTCGCGTATAAACTGACGCCGACCGCCAGGTAAACTGGATTGAACCCGGATTTTACGAGCGGCTGGACAAAGTGGCCGATCGCATCCAGGACGAGCCGCGCTTTTTCGACGATGCGCAGTACGGCCGGCAGGGAAGTGAGCGCCTTACCGATCAAAGGTTTGGTCAGGGGCGAGAAAAATATAAACAAAGCGGTTCCGGCCCAGGACAACCCGAAGGCCGCGGCCGCCTTGGCCCAGGCAAAGGACTTTTTGAATCCCAGCTTGGACATGACCCGTTCGTTAAATGTAACGCCGGGGAAAAGATCGACCAGATTAAATAGGGAAGACTGGACTGCCTCCATGTCCCGGTTCAAATCACGGCAACCCGGGCACTGGTCGAGATGAAGGTTTAAAACCTTTTCTTCATCCGCAGTTATCATCCGGTCTAACCGCTTCTGGATCAGTTGTTCGATTTCGGTATGTTTCTTCATACACTTAGTAATACGAAGACAATCGGAAAAAGTTTCATTCTTGGATCAGATTCCGTTAAATATCACGAAAAATCAGCAACAATTGGGGACATGCCCCGTTAGAAATCCTTGATTTCGTTATATAGATTACCATTATCATGTTAATAAGTTTACAAACCAATTAAATTACCAAAATGTTGTATAATCTGGTTTCTAACGGGGCAGGCATGTGCTTTTGGTACTTTTCATTTATATAAAAACGATAATTATATAATTTTGGATATCATATTAACTGAAATTTTATATTTATATAAATTTTGTGTTATTTGAGATTATTTCACGGAATTTCGACTTTTATTAAAATAAAACACAAGGCCGGGGTGTTACTCCCCGGCCTTGATAACATAGGGTGCAAATCGTTACTTGTTGATGACAAACTCCACGCGCCGGTTATTAGCCCGGCCTTCTTTGGTATTGTTGGTCGCGATGGGTTTGGTCAATCCGTAACCTTTGGCGTTGAACCGGTTAGCATCCAGATTGTGTTTGGTCACGAGATAGTTCTTCACTGTCTCGGCCCGTTTCTGGGACAACGTGAGGTTGTAATCGGCGGTGCCGGTGTTGTCAGTATGACCCTGTACCTCGATGGTAACCTTTTCGTTGCCGGCAAAGACCTTAGCCAGCGTACCCGCCGCTTCATCCAATACAGGATACGATTCCGGCTTGAGCTCGGCTTTGTCGATCTCGAAATAAACCTGAGGCAGGACGATCTTGAATTCCTTCTTAACGAGCGCAACTTCGATCTCGTTCTTCTGACCGGCCACGACCTTGACGGTCTGGCTATACGGCAGATAAAGCGCCTCGTCGGCCTTGGCATCGATCTTATAAGCCCCGGCCTTGACGGTCTTCTCGTACTGGGACATCTTGCCCAGCGCTTCGCCGTTGATCGTCAATTCGGCTTCGAGAGGCTGCTTGGTCCCGATGTCGATGACCTTGATTATCAGGTCGCCGTCCGTGGGGATAAAAACCAGCTCGATCACGACCGGCGTAGATTCACCGGCCTTGACCGCGAAAGGAACCGAGGCGGATTCGTAACCTTCGAGGTTGACGTCCGCGGTATATAGACCCGGTTCGAGGTTTCCGACCTCGAATTGGCCGTTCGTGGCAAATATAGTCTGCACGAGAGCGCCGTCTTTATTGATTGCAACGTCGGCGGCGATCGCCGTCCCGGTCTTTGCGTCGCTAACCGTTCCGGATATCAAACCGGTCTTCGGTTTTTCGCCGATGAAATCGACGCAATATGAAAATCCGAGGATACCCGCCCAGGCCGGCGCGATGCCCCAACCAGTGGTGATGTTGGCGCTATCCGTGATCGGCGTAGGGAAGGCTTGGGTGTTCTCGCCGTCGAACCCGCGGATGTCCACTGCGAGTTTGACCTCGAAACTTTTGGACCGGAAGCTCAAGCCCGGCGTGATGTATGATTCATTGGGACCCCAAACTTCATCCTTGAATATGGTAAAGAATTTATCCTCTCCGTTATAGTCAATGGCTCCGACTTCGACGAACGGAACGACGCCGCCAAGATCGTAACTCAGGGCCGCGCGATACATGGACTGATTGTTGCGATAGCCCATTTGCGCATCGTTCTTGTTGCGGTCGAGGTAGCCGAGGTTCAGGTCAAGCGTCAGCTTGCCCATTTTGAACGAAGCCAGGCCGTTGATACCCATATCCAGAGCGCCGCTTGAAAAATAACGGAACACGCCGCCGTCATTGCCCAGGGCGTCGCCGAAAATGGGATAATTGTGTTGGGTAAGCGTGGTCGAACGGTCCGAACCGGTAGGCAAAGTGATATAAGGATTGAATGCCCACTTGCAATTGGGGGAACCGAATGTGAATTTAAGCGCGACTTTCGTGTCGCCGAATCCCAGGCTGGCCCGGTTGTACGTGCTGTTTTCCCAATTGACGCCGTCGCCGTGGTATTGGCTGCCAATGTTGAAGGCGAAGTTGTCTGTGAACGCGTAACCCAGCGCGAGAAATACATCACCGCCAGCGTTTACCGCGTCGCCAGTGGGTTCGCCGACGAGCGCTACAGCACGGGTCTCACTGAATCCCCGCATATAGAGCCCGATGTGGAAATGGCCGGCCGAACCGTTATCCGCCGACTCGGTCCGGATCAATCCGTATCCACCTTCGATGTTCGAGTACGCGAACATCATGACCGCCGCGCACATTAATACCAACATCTTTTGTATCATGTAGCCTCCTTGTTTTTGTACTATTGAACGAACTTGTTTAATCTACCGTTAATATCATCATCGGCATTTGTCGCACTTGCCTTCAAATAACACCTGTTTTCCCATCACCAGATATTTCGCCTTTAATTTCTTCGGGATATCGATCTTCTTATGTTTATTTTGGGGAATATCGGTTATTTTATGGCATTCGATGCAGCGGAAATGGTCATGGGGATCAAGATTTCCTTCAAACCGCTTGGGGTCTCCGGAAGCGCCGATAATAATGATTACGCCTCTTTCCGCGAACGCAAGCAGGGAACTGTTCACGGTCCCCAGGGATATATTCGGATATTCGGATCGGATCTTTGTGTAGATATCGGTCGCGGTAGGGTGCTTTCGAGACATGCTAAGTTCTTTGTATATGGCGATCCTTTGCGGCGTGATCTTTAAACCTTGTTGTCGGCAGCGCTTATTGAATTCATTAAGCTTATCCGCCCAGTCGATCGGCGAATTGTTAGTTTTTTTATTCATACCCACTATTATATAGTAATTACTACTGTTTGTCAATAGGCCGTTTAAGGGACCAACTGGCCCTTAACCGCGAACCAGGGGTTGGTGCCGATCAGCTCGTTGACGCGGGACAGCAGGTTATCGACCATCGATTACTTACTATACAGATCGTTTAATTTTTTCTTAAGGTCGTTCTCCTCCATCACGCCGACAAACCGGGAGACCTCTTTGCTGTCGCGACCGATAAAGACCAGGGTCGGGATCAGAGTGACCCGGTAGAGCTTTATCAGGTCCCTTTCGACATTGACGTTGATATAGACGATCCGGACCTTTCCCGCGTATTCGGGCGCGATCGCGGTCAACCTGGTTTTCATGATCTTGCAGTTCTTGCAGCTGTTCCCGGAAAAATCCGCGAGGATTGGCAGGACTCCCGTACTTAATAGATCCGCGAACCGGTCTTGGAGTTCGGGTAATTCTTTTTTAATATCTTCCTTGGTTACCTTTTCGAATAACCCGGATATGTCCGCGACCAGGGTGTCCAGTTTCGCCGTTCTGGCGAACTCCCGGTCGGCGACATAATTATGGAATTCGACGTATTTGTGCCACTCATCGGCGGCGCTCTGGAGAAGGGATAGGGCGTTCTCGGTCTTACCGTCGTTCATGAAAACGGAGGCGGAATCAACCTGCTCGTCGATCCGCAGCGCGCGATTGTTCAGGTCCAGCTCGTTATCCGGGCTTTGCCCGACCGCGAAAGCCGTTACAACAGCCGTCAACAGTGTGATCATTTTTAACATTAATTCGCTCCTTTAGAAATCAATGAAGGCCGCCTGCAGGACCTGTTTGGTCCCCCGGCTTTGAACGAAAATCGCGACGCCGATATTGGCCTGATCCACGATATGGAAAGGCGGCAGGGGCAGGCCGATCGTGTCGGGCACGGAGAAATCTTTGGCCAGGACCCGAGATTCGCCGGCCGTGATCGCCAGCGGGTCGGAACTCGCCATGTTCACGACCACATACCGGAACGGACACGTGTCGGGCGGAGGCGCGCCGGTCATCGGTCCCCGCTCATAGACCGTGTATTCCACGTCGAGGTCATTGTATGGAATATCCTCCAGGGCCGTGACCGTCACGTCGACATGACCGGTCCCGGTCGCGGCCGAATAGGTGCCCGCGACCTGCATCAAGAGCGGGCTCGTCTCGTTCATTAGGGAATCGGCGGTCGCGTGGAAATCACCGCTCGCGGTCTGCAGGATCGTGCCGTCGAAATACATGAAGTGGCCGATCAGAAACGTGTCGCAGTAGTAAAGCCGGCGGCTCTCGCTCGACGGTGTGCCGAACGGTTCCCACAGGTCGAACTGCGGGTCTTTGGAAGCATGGTATTCCAGGTACACGAACCGGGATGGATGCCCGCTCTTCACGCCGTAGGCCTCGACCCGGGCCTCGTCCCCGCAGTGGCAGGCCGTGGCCAGCATCTCGGCCAGGACCGTCCGGAAATTCCGGAGCAGGGTGAAATTGACCGTGCTGACCTGGCCCGAATCCACATGAACCGAGCTCGAATCCGTGATATAGGTGCCCTTGGAGGCCTTAACAATATAGTCGCCAGCCGCGACATCGGGAATTTCGTAATAACCGGTATCGTTGGTGAGAACCGTGGCGGTCGGGGGGCTGGTAGTGATGGTCGCGGCGCTCAGACCCGCTGCGGTCGTATCCTTGACCAGGCCGTTGATAAAACCCGTGACCGGCGTGCCGTCGTTATTCTTCGAGCAGAACGCGCCGAAGAGCAAAATAAGGGATAAAGGCAGAAACGCGGAAGAAATGATTTTCTTCATCTTTCCTCCTTATATATACGTGTCAATTCGCGCCATATTATGATCCGTGTTCATTCGTGGTTATTAAAATTTCGTGGAGAACTGGAGCATCGGGATATAAGCCCGATAATCGTTGTCTCCCGCATTATCGACATGGTCGATCACCTGCCCCTTGATCAGGAACTTGGTCTGCAGGGTCACCTCATAGGACAGGATCAGGGAAACGATGTGGGTTATGTCGTCGACCGCCTCGTCGGCCACGGTCGAGATGTCGTTCGGCCGCTTAGTCGAGCGGTACTCGTAATCGGCCTCGAGGTGCCAGTTCCCGGTAAAATTCATGTTCAAGCCGGCGTTTCCGGTCATGAAACTCTGGAGCGAGTGGTGCCATTCTGTGATCGTCTCGTTCCAGGTCGGATCGATCTCTTGCCAGTCTTTGAAATAAAGAGAAAAAGTGAAAAGCTTGCGGAAAATTTCCAGATCGCGGTAAATAAAGGAAAATTTGCCACCCTGACGGTTCTTGGCGTAGGAAAGAGCGCGGTAAAGCGTCGAATACCAGGGATCCAAACGCAGGAATTGAAGGTTCGCCTCGGCCTGGTCCTCTTTCACGTACTGAAGGCCGGCGATCATTCCGTTACCCTCGCGAACCGAATTAAGATCGCTTAGCAGGTTGTCGTCCCGGATCGACCGGGTATATTCCGCAACCAAACTGAAATCTCCGATCAGCGGCAAATTCAGATCGGCGCCGAAAACGTCACTCTGCAAAGGCGCGTATGAACCGACGACCGCCGAAGATGGTTCATCCTTGACCCTCAGAGAGGTCAACCCGATAACGGTCGACCTTCGGTCATTCAATAATGATAATACATACCGACCCCGACCGCCGGCCAGCCAGCGCTGATAGGATATATTATCTAGGGGAACTTCGGTCTGGGCAAAGATCCCGGTCAGGTCGCCGAAACCGGCCGACGCCTTGATCCGGGCGCCCTCCAAACGGTAATCCTCCTGGGGTTCCTCAAGGCTCTCACCCGATATGCCGCCGACCGATATCTGGCACGCGCAGCCCGAGGCGCCCAGAGGATTATCCTTGGTGTCCCAGCGCATGAACGTGAGGGGGGTGAAGCTCGCGTCGTATTTTCCCAGGGTGATCTCCATGGGTTCGCGCAGGTAGCTGACCGCCCACCAGCCCGCGACCGCCTTGCCCGTGATATAATCTGGCGGGAAAAGCGCGCCGGTCGAGTTCTCGTTGGTCACGCGCAGTCCCGCCTCGGTCAAGAAGTAGTCGGCCAGCGGATAACCGCCGGAAATGTCAAAGCGCCATCTCAGACTCATCCCCTGCTTCAGGGCCTCGCCGTAACTGCCAGTAATGCCGCTGGTATCGGCCGTGATGTAGCGGAAACGGATTTTGCCCTCGCCGTTCACGTAAAAACCGTTGGCGTGGCCGAAATTCGAAGAACAAATGATTAGTAAAACAACGGAACTAAAATGGACTATACTCATGGTATATTATAATGGAGACCATATGGATGTCAATCGCTAAAAATGCCTTTTAAACTCCTTCCCTTGACAAATTTATTTTAATCGGTATAATAAAAATATAATAAAAAAAGGAGGAAAAATGAATATGTTTATATTGGCATTTCCCATATTACTATCGGGCGCGGATTTTCCCGTGTGCACCGAAATTGATGCCCAGTATTATCCCACCGCCATTTACGCCTTTGATCAGTATTACGTTTTCTGGTCGGATTGGAGATACGGGCTCATGAATTATACTTACTCCATGTTCGGCACCCGCATAACCCTGGACGGAACTGTGCTGGATCCGGGCGGGAAACTGCTCTACCGCGATACCTTGAAGTCGAAACCGAAGATCGCCAGCGACGGTACGAACTTATTCGTCGTCATGCAGGAAGGCTGCTGAAGTTACGGCGAAATCGTCGGAGTACGTGTTACTCCCACCTGCGATTCGATCAATACCGTCCTTATCGCCGACGCGCCGAACATCCAGAGAACTCCGGACGTCGCGTTCGGCGACAGCAATTACATGGTCGCCTGGAGCGACGGCCGCGCCGGCTCGTTCTATAGGATCTACGCCGCCCGGGTAACGCCGGCCGGTTCCGTGCTTGATCCATCCGGCATCCTGGTCGGGCCCGCGAACAACCTTTATCAATACTATCCTTCAATCGCCTATAACGGCACGCGTTTCTTTGTCGTCTGGACCTACGGTTACAGTCCATACGATATCATGGGGCGCTTCATCAATACCGACGGCACCCTGGGCGATACCGTCTGCATATTAAAACCGGGTAACCCGTTATACAACACGCGCATGGCTTTTGACGGCACCAATTTCATGCTCGCATGGGTTGAGTGGACCGGTTCAACTTATGACCTCAAAGGCTTAATGGTTTCGGGCAGCACGGGCACGCCAGTCGGCTCAAGCTTTACGGTCGCGTCCAACGTCTATTACGACAACTCGATCGGGCTGTGCTATGTCGCGCCATATTACCAAATAACATACAGCGCGCTCCAGGGTTCGATCTACGAGATCTGCGGCTGTTTTTACAACACTTCGGGACAGCCGGCCGGGACGGCGTTCCATATTTCAAACTCTACCTACACCTGCTATCAATGCGACGTGATCCCCGGGACCGGCAACCACTTCCTGAATATCTGGTCCGAAGCCCGTTCGACATATGACATCTACGGGAACACCGACATCCAGACCGGTATCTCCGACCACGACGTCCAAAGAACCGGTGACCGGAACACGGGCGCGACGATTTTCACGGGCGCGACGAAATGGCGATACGCCGGCAGCGGCCGGGCGGTCGTATATAGCGCCGACGGCCGGAAAATGGGTAAGGGTGAGAACGGCTTTTTTGATTGCTCGCGCTTAAAATCGGGCGTGTATTTCTTGGTCACCGAAACCGGGGAAAAGATCAAAGCGGTCAAAATTAAATAGCGGCATTCATACGACCAAAACCAGAAGGAAAAGGTTAAGTTAGATTAATACTTTTTCCCCAGATCGCCTTAGGATCGTTCTCCGGCCGCTGTGTCGATTCCGGGCCCATGTCGGGCCGTAAACATATACCCGCTAAAACTGACGATGTAAATCAATACGGGTAATAATATTCCTAAAAACTGATATGTCTCCATGTTGTATCTTGACATATGAAAAAATTTTCATATAATAATACGTGCGAAAAGCGAACCTGAAGACCAAGGCGAATGCCCTCGGCGTCCTGGCCCATCCCATAAGGCTCAAGATCCTGGAAAAGTTGCGCGGTGGACCATGCTGCGTGTGCAAGATAAGCCCGTACGTGCGGTCCGAACAGACCAACGTTTCCCATCACCTGGCGATCCTGAAGAGGGCCGGCGTCGTGCGCAGCGAACGCCGGGGATCTTGGATCTGGTACCGGATCGCCGATCCCAGGCTGTACCGGATCATCGACCTCGCGGCCGCGTGCGCCACTGGCCGTTTGACCAAGAATCAACACGTAGTGCCGGCGCTATCGAAAAAAGGAAAATAAATGAAAAGAATAATTGTTGTCATGTCCCTCGTTATGCTATCTTGTTCGCAAGCCCAGGTCATTGCCACCGTGGGTGCCAAGAAAATAACCTTGAAGTATCTCCAGCAGGAATTAAAAAAATTACCGGACGACCTGCGTAAAAATTACGAGAACGACCTGCCCGGCTTCCTGGAAGAACTGATCGTAAAAGAAGCACTGCTAACCAAGGCCCTGAGGTTCAAGATCGATACGGTCACCGCGGTTAAGGATCGGATCAAAACCGATAAAACCAAACGTGACAATATTATCATTGATGAATTGTTCACCCGTGTCGTATTCTCGGGTATATCCGTGACCGAAGACGAGATCGCGAAATTTTACAAGGATAACCAGTCGCAGATGAATAATTTGACATTAGACCAGATGAAACCCCAGATCGCAGACTACCTGATCCAGCAGAAACGCCAGTCCGCGGTCGAGAGTTATATCGCGAACCTGATCCAGGCGGCGAAATTAACCCGCAACGAGAAATGGCGTCAGGCGGAAGAAAAGAAGGTCAACAATCCCATCACCGCCGCCCTGAAAAACAGTCTGCCCACCATGGTCGATTTCGGATCCACCACCTGCCTGCCGTGCATCCAGATGAAACCCATTATGGAGGAACTGAGGGACGAACTGACCGGCAAAGCGAATATAATTTTCATCAATGTCAACGAACAGCCGGTGCTTTCGCGCCAGTATAAAATAACCCTGATCCCCCTGCAGGTGTTCTTAGACAAGTCGGGTACTGAGATCTACCGTCATATCGGTTTTTATCCCAAGGATAGTATCATGATATGGCTTAATAAAGCCGGGTTGTAATGCTTAGCTCCCTACTGCAAAATGCAGAAAAAATCATTCAGACCAATCCCTGGCTCGCCTTTTTAGTGGTTTTCGTCGGCGGACTTCTGACCGCCATGAATCCTTGCGTTCTGGCTATGATCCCGCTTATGATCGGTTTCGTAGGCGGGACCAAAGAGATCAGTGGATTTAAAAGGGCTCTGCTTTTTTCCTTCCTTTTTGTCGTTGGTCTTTCCCTGAGTTTCAGTGCCTTGGGCCTGATCGCCGCCATGACCGGCCGATTGCTGGGCGATGTCGGCGCATTCTGGAAATATATTGTCGCCGGAGTATGTTTTTTGATGGGCATCCACCTCCTTGATATCTTCAAAATCAAGATTCCCGCTATTCAGATCAATAATCCGCGTCTCACCGGTTATCTGGGTTCGTTGTTAATGGGTATGCTGTTCGGAGTAGTGTCCGCCCCCTGCGCGATGCCGATCCTGGCCGTAATCCTGGTTTTCATTGCAGCCAAGGGCAGTATAATTTACGGCGCCGGCCTGCTGTTCTTTTACGCGTTAGGTCACTGCGCGTTGATCTTAGTCGTGGGGACATCGATCGGCGCGGCCAAGGGGATCATGGAATCCAAACACCTACAGAAAGCAACCTTCTACTTACGGAAAGCCGCCGCGGTATTGATCATCCTGGTGGGCGTTTATTTCTTGATTAACAAATAGGGGACGATATGAAAGATCGCTACAAGTTGCTGATTTTCATCGGCGTTTTCCTCCTCCTCTACTTCGTGCCCCTCTCCGGCCTGCGGATCCAGTCCGCGATCCTCGAAGGCTTCTTCATGCTCAAGGATTACGCCCGCGAGCACGTCCTCTTCTGCCTGATCCCGGCCCTCTTCATCGCGGGCGCGATCACGATCTTCGTCTCCAAGGAAGCGGTGGTAAAATATTTCGGCGCCAAGGCCAACAAAATCCTCGCGTACTGCGTGGCTTCGGTTTCGGGCACGATCCTGGCCGTCTGCTCGTGCACAGTTCTGCCCGTTTTCGCGGGTATCCTGAGCCGGGGCGCGGGTCTGGGCCCGGCCATCGCCTTCCTCTATTCGGGCCCGGCGATAAACGTCCTGGCGATAATCCTGACTGCGCGGATCCTGGGTCCCGAAATCGGCATTGCCCGGGCCGTCGGTGCCGTCGTATTCTCCGTCGTCATCGGTCTCGCAATGACTCTGATCTTCAAGGAAAAGAAAAAATCTGCGGACGAGGAACTGGCCGAGCTGCCGCCGGAGATAAAAAACCGCTCGTTAAGCCAAACCGGGATCTATTTCGGAACCCTGATTCTGATCCTCGTCTTCGCTGCCTGGGCCAAGCCGAAATTTCCGATCGGTTTTTGGAATTTCGTCTACGGCATCCACTGGTATCTGGTCATCAGCCTCTTGCTCCTGCTCGCCTATATTCTCATTAGGTGGTTCAACCGGCATGAACTGAATGACTGGGTCCTCTCCACCTGGATCTTCGCCAAACAGATCCTGCCCCTACTCTTCGGCGGAGTCCTGGTCGCCGGGTTCCTGCTGGGCCGGCCCAACACGGACGCTGGCATAATTCCTTCCCGATTTATCAGCCTGCTGGTCGGCGGCAATTCGATCCTTGCCAATTTCTACGCATCCGTTTTCGGCGCTTTCATGTACTTCGCCACCCTGACCGAAGTGCCGATCCTGCAGGGCCTGCTGGGAAGCGGCATGGGCAAAGGCCCGGCCTTGGCCCTTTTACTTTCCGGACCGGCTTTAAGCCTACCCAGCATGCTGGTCCTCATCAGCATCATGGGTTTCAAGAAGACGTCGGTTTACGTCTTATTGGTCATTGTCCTTTCCACCGTGGCCGGCTTTTTATTCGGCGCGTTATTTTAAAAGAAAACTGAGTTTCTTTAGTCTATCTAGTCTTTCTGGTTTCTCTAGTTTTAAAACTAGAAAGACTAAACAGACCAAAAAGACCAGATAGACTGTGTGATCCGTAACAAGGAGGTCAAATGCAGATCAAGGTTTTGGGGCCGGGCTGTCCCCGGTGCCAGGAAGTCTACAAACGGACCCAGGAGGTTCTGGCCGAATTGAATATCGCGGCCGACATCGAGAAAGTCACCGACATCAAGCAGATCATGGAATATAAAATACTGACCACGCCCGGCCTGATCGTGAACGGCAAGGTCAAGTGCGCGGGTAAGATCCCGGCTAAATCCCAGATCAAGCAGTGGATCGAAGAGGAACACCAGTCCCGTTAGAGACCGTATGGCTCTTGAACTCCCACCTGTTCTATTAAGCGTATGTAATAATTCTCAGAGTCTCTAATGGGAAAAGTAAGCTAGCATGTCCCCGGGCGAAAAGAGACTGCCAGTCCTGGACCGGCTCCTGACCATCTGGATCTTCGGCGCCATGGGCCTGGGCGTGGCCCTCGGCTATTTCCTGCCCGCGGTCAACAAAATCATCACCGGCATGCAGGTCGGCACGACCTCGATCCCGATCGCGGCCGGGTTGATCCTGATGATGTACCCGCCCCTGGCCAAGGTCAAGTACGAGGAGCTGGGACGGGTTTTCAAGAACTTCAAATTGTTGGCCCTGTCCCTGGTCCAGAACTGGGTCATCGGCCCGATGATCATGTTCCTGCTGGCGATCATATTTTTGCGCGGTCGCGCCGATTACATGTACGGAGTCATCCTCATCGGCCTGGCGCGCTGCATCGCCATGGTCATCGTCTGGAACGATCTGGCCCAGGGCGACCGGGAATTCGCCGCGGGCCTGGTCGCGCTCAATTCGATCTTCCAGGTTTTCCTGTATTCGATCTATGCCTACGTATTCATCACGCTCCTGCCGGCCTGGCTGGGCGTCGCGCCCGGAGTGCGGGTCAATGTCACGATCGCCCAGATCGCCAAGAGCGTTTTCATTTACCTGGGCATCCCGTTCCTGGCCGGTATCGTCACCCGCTTCGCCCTGATCAAGATCAAAGACCGGAATTGGTACGAGACAAAATTCATACCCCGCATCAGCCCGATCACGCTCGTCGCCCTGCTATTCACGATCGTCGTGATGTTCTCGCTGAAGGGCGAGTACATCGTGCAACTCCCGCTGGACGTGGTCCGGATCGCGGTCCCCCTGCTCATTTACTTCCTCGCCATGTTCTTCATTAGCTTCTGGCTTTCCCGCAAGGCCGGTGCCGGCTATGCCCAGACCGTTACCCTCAGCTTCACCGCCGCGAGCAACAATTTCGAACTGGCAATCGCGGTCGCGGTCGGCGTCTTCGGCTTGAACTCGGGGCAGGCCTTTGCCGCGGTCATCGGCCCCCTGATCGAGGTTCCGGTCATGATCGGCCTGGTCAATGTGGCCCGGCGGTTAAGGACCCGCTTTTTTCCGTCACCCACGACCCGAATAATCTCCTCCGGTCAATAAAAAAACCTCCCTTTTGCGGGGAGGTTTTTTTTGAAACCTTTCACTTCACTGAATCACGACCTCGATCTTCGAATATTTGGGCGCCAGGCCGGGTATGAACCGGGGCGCGCTCTTGACCGCGGTCGGCGGCAGGACCGCCCGCTTGACGATCTCGTTCATTACCGCGTCACCCCGCGACTTGGCCAGGGCCTCGGACTCTGAATAGGAATAGACCACAACCTCTTTTTTATAGGAGTCCTTGACGATGTTCGCGACCTCGTCGAGGTAGTCGCCGTATTCGCCGGTCAGGAACTGGGTGCCTTCCTGGAATAGCACCTGGCTGGAGAGCGCGATGATCCGACTGCCTTTTTCGCCGTAGACGATACCGTTGAACTTGTAGGACCGGCCGGAGATCCGGGTCGGGTTGCTGACCGCGTCGAACGCGGTGAAGACGTAATTATAAACCTCGCCCATGTTGCTCATCTCGCCGTTATCCCGGCGGCCGTCCCAGGAGATCGAGGTCGGTGGCAGGCCGCGCTCGGCGTAGCGCCGCACCACCTCGCCGTTGCCGTCGGTGATCAGTAGTTCCCACGAGGAGACGGTCTTCTCGAACTTGGGGATGAAGAGCGCGATCGAACCGTACATGAGCCGGGTCACGAGCGGGATGCGGAGATACTCGCTGTGGAGGTAGAGGATCGGCGCGTTCAGTGCGTCGATCGTTGAATAAAGCTTTTCGTCGAAGATGTACCGTTCCTGGCTGATGATCGATTCCAGGGGGGCGAAGGGCTTAACCTCGGGCCGGAGGTAAATCTTGGTCTCGGTGATCTTCATCGTCGCCGCGCCCTTGATCACTTCCTCGCCGAGTTCGTGCTCGCCCTTCTTCACTTCCTGGGTGAAAAGGAAAAACGCCAGTAATAAGTTCATGATGCCTCCCCTGGCCTCAGCCGCAAACGAACCGGAAGGTGATGACGCCCCACTGGGTCTCCTGCTGGACATTGGCCGGCAGGGCCTCGAAGAGCCAGATTTTGACCGCTTTGATGACCGACTGGTCCAGGTCCGGATAACCGGAAGACATCTCGATCAGCGCGCCTTCCCGGACAATACCACTGGGGTTAACCCAGATCCGGATCTTGACGCTGCCCGATATGCCCCGGCTCTGGCACCACGCCGGGTACTGGGGCAAGGCCTTCCTCATGATCCCCCGGCCCGCGATCGGTCCGGCCAGAGAGATCGACGTGCCTGTGCCTTCGGTCTTGAGCTTGGTCTCGACCTGGGTCTCGACCTGCTTGCCGATCGTCGACGTGGTTTTGGCGATCGGCACCGTCTTGTCGATCTTGATCTGCGGCGCTTCCTCCTTCATGCCGATGGTCGAACCCGGTCGGATCGTGCCGCCGCCGGTGCCGCCCGAGCCCCGGGGCAGGTTCTTGGCCAGGGAAATGGGTTTCTCGGCCAGGATCTCGTCGGTCGTTTTGACGCCGCCGGTACCCTTCTCCGCGATCCGCACCACGGCCATGGCGCCTTCGTCACCCGCGTCGTAGTGATCGAGGTTGATCTCAGCCTGCGAGCGGTCGATCTTGGCGCTGATATCCACGACCGGCTGCGAGGTGGCCTCGCCGCCCAGCCCGAAATCGGAACCGCCGGGACCTTCCACGCCCTTCACCATATCCTCAAGGTTGCTGGGCGGGATTAAATAGCCAACCCGGGGCTGGGATTTGATCGCCTCCGGACCCTGGGTTTGGCTTTCTTCCTCGTAATTTATTTCGGAAATAAAGACGTTGGATGTCGACTGCTTGCGCGTGCCCAGGAACAGAAACAGGGCGGCGTGAAAGACCATGGAGAACGTGAAGAAGTTATACATCCG
>Ga0315279_10000944_pt1 | contig 51660 bp, 27 predicted proteins | sample YL17G06_20_MG_FD_203694 | JGI IMG/M metagenome (GOLD analysis project Ga0315279, IMG submission 203694) | Sediment microbial communities from Yellowstone Lake, YNP, Wyoming, USA - YL17G06_20 | ecosystem: Environmental > Aquatic > Freshwater > Lake > Sediment | place: USA: Wyoming | collected... | reverse complement strand
GAAAAATTCCATCTATACCCCCTTTTTTTCGAGGATTGGGTTCACGACCTTATGGAAAAGCCAGTAAATAAAGCATGAATTTTATGAGAACAAATCCATAATGGAAAAAATGGGACTAACAATCGCTCTATTCTGTATTGCAGCAATCTTAAGCTCCTTGGCGGCGGTTATGGCCTTTTTAATTACTTATGAAGAATATGCACATCATTATCCCAACAAGACAGAGGTGTTGAAAACGGCTCTTAAAGCGGCCGGTTTTACACTTGTTTTCTTTCTTGTTTTAGGTTTGTTGTTAGCAATAATATTGCCGGTTTGTTTTTAAAGAGAATATTAGGAGCTTTCCTGTGGATATGGCTATTCTTGAAGCCCAGCATCTGGTTAAGAAATATTCCGGTAGGACCGTGGTTGACCATATTAATACTTCGTTTGCTGTTTGTAGGTTTAATAATTTCTTTAATCGAAATCTTGACGGAATAAGAAGAAAACGGTAATCTTTCGCAGATTCGCAGGCAGAAGATTCTTTAGTAAAAAATTATCCGCGAAAAGAAACAGAAAGCACAAAGAAAGCTAAAATTAAAAGGAGAATTTAGAATGGTCGAAACAACAGAAGAAACTCAAAACTTAAAACTAAGAGCTAAAAACTGTGGAAGCAGGCAGTGGCGCCAAAATCTGGAGCGCGGCTGGGTAATTGCCAACCACAAATTAGTTTCCTTCCACGCAGCTTTTATTTCTTCGGTGATGAACCTGCCGGCAGACGCAGTAGGCAAGCTGAAAACGCTGAAGTTTATGTTCCTTAGCTGGGAAACGATTGTTTCGGCTGTGATACTATATCTATCCTGGCACATCGGAATTGCGATACACGAGATGGGGCATTACCTGACGGCGGGGAAACTGACGGCGCTGAACAAGACCTCGCAGGAACATTACGATGCTATGAAGGACAAGTCCTTCGGCTCAAAACTAATCTGGCTTGCGAAGGCGTTTCTATTGATACCCTGGGGCAGATTCGAGGGCGTCAAGAAGGATGAGGGCAACTTTGCTCCAGATGCCCCTTATAACCTCGCTGTTGCAGCATCTGCTCCTATCTGGAGCAGTTATATGGCGCTTGTTTTTATGCCGGTGGCAATAATCTGCCTTGCATTGGGATTGAGTTTACGCAACGAAGGACTCATTTACGTCGGCAGATTTTTCCTTGCACCCGGGATAGTAGGGATGTTGGACCGGCTGCTGGCCGACCGCGGCAAAGTCAAGGAATACAGAAATAGAGAGAAAATGGCTGCCGAGCAGGCTGCAAGAGCTGCTGCGGCTATTTCAAAAGAGAGCTGGTTAGTTCAGGTAGGAAAGGTCAAACAGCGGCTGCTTACTACCAGAATGCAGATGGTTACTCTGAAAGACGGAACGAAGGTTACGGCGCCTTGGCAGTTCAGAAACTGTGCTATGGGCGGACGGCACACAGAAAAGGAATATCCGGAATCGAATATCAGTATGCAGGAAAGCATGTTTATTCCACTTTCTGCGAAAACCTACGAAGAAGCGCAGGAAATGACGGTGAAATTGCAGTATCGTTTGAAGGAGATTATCGAGTCAGCGCCCGGGGCGAAGGTTATGGGGGTCGGCAGCGAGGGAGGAATTGCTACCTACGTTGATAAAGAGCCACAGGACCGGGTGCCTGAGCAAAGGATGTGGAGGTTGATGAAGCAGACCATTCTCGACTGCGAATATGCGCCAGGGGTGGATGTGGCCATCGGGCTTGACCCTGCAGCATCGGAGCTGGAAAATGCCTACCGCGAGGAAACCGGACAAAAAGATTCGGTGGGAATGTACCGATTCTGGAGGGACAAGACCAAGGTCGATATGAGTCGTGACGAGATTTTACGGCTCTATAAAGAGACTATGGAAAGTGGGGTTCCAATACTTTTCATCGAAGACGGCTTCGGTGAGATGGACCATGCCGGCTGGAAACTCCTTATGAAGGAGCTTGGGGACAAGATATTTGTTATCGGTGACGACCTTGTTACGACCAAGGATGAGAATATCGAAAATTGTGCCAGGGGAGGCGAAATCAATACTGCTCTTATCAAGGCCAACCAGATTGGAACTCTTTCGGAGACGGTTCTTGCAATGCTGACGGCGCTCGGTTATGGGGCGGAGCTGGTGGTCTCCCACCGCTCCAAGTCGCCTAACGACCCGTTTGAGGCCGAGATATCGACTGCGATGAATACACTCGGTATGAAGGCGGGCGGAGGAGCAAATACGGAAAGATTGCAGAAATATGGCAGAGTAATGGAAATTATCGCCCTTGCGAAAGCGACACAGAGAGAGTTGACTGCTGCCGAGCGAAAAGAAACCGAGGATAACCTGCGAGAGCTGCTTCATACGTTGACGGGGCGAAATGATGTTACGCTGGTGGCAAATGCGGGCGAGTTTGACCTGACGAGCTTATTGATTCGGATGCTGGCGATTGAAGCCGTAAGCGGCACGGAAGAGGCGACCAATGCAGGTATCCCATCAGCTGCAGCAACGCTGTTTTTAGGCAGGACCGGCATCATCCGCTTCAAGGGCTCAACACCTCTGGGACAATCAGCCGGAGTTGATGAAGCCGTCCACTATGTTGACAGCATCATCAGGCCAAATGAGCTTACACGGAAATATCCGGAGTTATTTAAGGATGCAGGCGACGGGACGCTTCGATTCAAGAAGGATGTGGACTTTGCACATATCCAGGTCAAGAATGATAACACACTTGTGGCGATGTGGAAGAAGTGCCGACGTTACGACGGCAAGGGTTGTATGGACGCCGTCGAACACATTGAAAAGATTCTCGCAAAGGCCTTTACCGGCAAAAAGCTGTCACAGCTTGAGGATGTTCTGCAGACCGATAGGGAACTATTGAATCTGGAGTTTGAAGAGGCGGTCAAGGCGGGTGTAATTACGGCGAGCGCATCGGCTGACGATAAGGTAGCGATAATGCAGCGAAAGGGTGTTCTGGGTATGAATGCGATTCTGTCAATGTCGCTTGCGCTGGGCAGAGCTATTGCAGCAAGAGACGGCAAAGAGCTGTGGCAGTTGATTCGGGCAATGGCCGCAGAAACTATGGCAAAGTTTGTCGCGGCAAATGGCAAAGATGGAAAAGATTTGGCGGCCCTCAAGCGTATGAATTTTGATGAATTGCAAAACGAGTTCCGAAAGACAGCACAGGCGGCAATAAAAGAGCATAAAACGATATACGAGCTGTTACGGGAACAACTGAAGGTTTATCCGGTATAAAAAGATAGCTAAAAGCGTAAAGATGAAAACGTAAAGCTGTGGAATTTTTATTCAATAGTTTTTAGCTTTTCGCTTTAAGTTTTAAGCTTTTATGCAAAACGTCATCCGGACGCTGTTGTTTGTTGTTTTTTTTAGTATCGCGGCTGCAACGCTGAGTATTTCCGTGCTATATGACGATGTGGTTCGATACTATCAAAATAAACACCTTCTCAAGGTAGCCGAACAATCTCTAAGTCAGCTCAAGTCCGTAAATGCCGATTACGATGCGCTGCTGGAGAGCATAGAAAAAGACCCCGAGCTTCTAAAGCGGATAGCGCCCGCCACGCTGGGCGTCTCGCCTGCCGACCCAAACGCCATATATCCGAAGGTCCAAGCCGAGCAGTTGGCCGCTGCCAGGAAAGCCTTATCGGAGGATGCCGAACCAAATCAGGCTGAGCCGCAAATACCTAAATGGCTTGAGCGGTGCAGCTCGCCCCGGAGGCGTGGGGCGCTTTTTGCGGCAAGCGCTGCTTTAATTGTCGTTTCGTTCACGTGTTTTAGGCCCGTCAAACAAATAGACAGAGAGCAGCAAGAAGTTAGACAAAGCGCAGAAGATTAAAGCCGGTTTTTTCGTCAAATTTTCTGCCGGCCTGGACACCTTCGATTTCAATTATCGTAACTTCCAGAACAAGGAATATTTTTGCACCGCCGCGTGGGCAGCCGACCAATGTGTCGGTTCCTTTGCCGATTGCTGTATGGATGTGCAGTTTCGGCCCTTCATCGTCACAGTATATCGTCCCCACGCCGAGCACTTCGCCCGGCCCGGCAAATGGGTGAAAATTGGGGACTACTTTCGGCGTTTCCTGTTTTGGCCCGACGACCACATTAGCTTTTCTAAATCCGCCGGTAATCAAAACGGCAGCCGATTTGATATTTTCCTTTTGAGCAAGCTGCTCAATAGATTCGTAGAGGTCCTCGCCCTCAAACAGTCGAACAGCGATTACTCGACCAGCCCTGCCAACTGCGTATTCCATTTTGCGTTCCTTTAAGAAATTATCTTAAAACTGTCACCCTGAGCGAAGCGAAGGGTCTGACCCGTCAAAATAAGAGATTCTTCGCTCCTTCGACTTTGCTCAGGACAAATGCGCTCAGAATGACTTTTTACGTTTTGAGATAGTTTCTAAATCATAAACTACGAACTATTTCACGGCGAATAATAGTTGTAACACTGTTTTAATCTGCGGTAGTTTCTGTCGGCCCATAAGCGTTTTTCGTTTGGTCTGGGATTAGGCGCGGTGTTTGCATATATGTGCAGCTCATTGCCGGCTAAAACAATTATCTCTTCGCGCCAATCGCCTGTAACATCAGCAACATATAATCTGTCAGCTTTTTCCTTAAAGCGTGCGATGAATTTTCCTGTCAATGGCTCAAAGATACACACATCGCCGTTTTTGTGGCGCTCTTTAGCACAAGCCAGCTGCTGTCTTTGCCCCGCTAATATCGCCGTGCTAAATACCAATACAAAAATTAATACCTTTAACAGCGCTTTACAAATTGCCATAAATTTGCCTTTCATTGAGAAAAATCATTACACTCAAACACTATAGCCGACAATCGAACATAAAAAATCATTATGTTGCTCATTTTTTATGGTGCTGCGGCGTAATCCAAGTGGGAACCTCGCCTTTCGCCTCAAAATCCGCCAGAGGCGGATAAATTTCTGCCTTTTTTCACAAAAAACTCGTGATGACCCATTTTTCAAAGTTCCCATAAGGGGAGAAGTGGTTCAAAAGGCATTCAGGCATATCTACGCCAGCTTTTACACAAATTTGGGAAAATTTTTAATGGTATCAAGCGATGAGATATGGAATGGCACTTTAATTCGAGTAAAACTCGATTTTTACGTCTAAACCATCGAAAAAAATGGGTCATCGCCAGGTTAAAAGGCTTGATTTTTTAAGAACAATTTTGTATTATATAAGATGCTTTGCTCGGTAGCGTAGATGAGCAAGGATGTTTTTTTTCGGTAAACCTTGGATAGAAGGAGGATGTTTATGTATTCAGTTCAGAAGTTCGCCATAATACAGGGCTTGCTGCTCGCAGCCGCCATTTTGTTCACAGCACCGGCCTTAGCCAACACAGAGGGCTGGGGAACGATTCAAATCACCAGTAATGATTACTATGACTGGTACCCACGCATAAGCCAGCATACCGTTGTATGGCAGGGGCAGGTCAACGGAGAGGACTGGGAGATACTCTACTATGACATAGACACAACCAGCATCCATCAGCTCACCAACAACACCTACGATGACTACGACCCGGTGATTTGCTACCCGTATGTCGTCTGGGAGTCTGATTGTGGGACGGGCGACACATACGAAATATATTTTTGCGACCTCTCGGCCACCAGACCCAAACCACTGCGCCTCACAAATAATGACTATCACGACATTTACCCTGATGTCTCAATCGCATCCAGAACCAACCCGCATCCAATGGTCGTCTGGCAGGGCAATCCAAAAGGAGATAACTGGGAAATCTTTCACTATGATGGAACTGTTGTTGAGCAGTTGACCGACGATGTAAAGGATGACCAGCTCCCCAAGGTATCCGGTGACAATATCGTATGGCGAAACGGTACAGCAAGTAACGAGTGGGAGATTTATTTATACAACGGAACCATTCCTATCCGCCTGACAGACAACTTATTCCCAGACAGCAGGCCAGATATTTCCGGCTCAAATGTCGCGTGGGAGTGCCTCGACGGCAGCTATTGGGAGATATACGGCTATTATGCCGGCTCCGTCATACGCATTACAAACAATGCTGATGTCAACGACAGGCATCCTGTGGTCAGCGGGACAAAAGTTGCCTGGCAACGAGGAGATTACCCAAGCGCCAGAATCGGCAGTTATGATTTCACCACGCCAAATGTTACAAGCTATCATGGCCCTTCAGGACATAATTCGGAATATCGTTTATATGAGGAAGAGCTGGTGTGGCAGAATGACGACCGTTTCAATCCATCGTCATATCCGAATTCAATCATCTACACTAACTTTAACGGCGAAGCCACTTTTTCCGACTACCCAAATCGCCGCTATTCCTTCCCTGATGTATTTGAGTCCATAATTGTCTATGAGGCAAGCCAATATGGAGAGCCGGACTCTACAGAGATAATGATGTCTTTTCGCTGTCAGCCGGAGCTGATGTTTGACTACAATGATGACTGCAAGGTTGACTTTAAGGACTTTGCTATTTGGGCCGTCGAATGGCTCGAATGTAACCGCCAGCCGGCTATCCTGTGCGACCTCGACTGATAATCTGCCCCTGTCATTGCGAGCCCGCCGTCGTTTGGCGGGCGAAGCAATCTTCTCTTTTGATTGATTGAGACTGTCCCAGCGGACTGCTTCGAGCCGGCCAACCCGGCGTGTGTGGCGAAATAGATGGTTTCTGTAACCGCAGATAATATTAACCACGAATTAACACAAATGAACCCGGCGCGGCCTTTGGCCGCAACCAAAAAATTAGACACAGATTTACACTGTTTTTTATTAGACACAGATTTACACTGATTAACACGGTTTATAAAAAGATATACAAAAAAGTCACGGACAAAAACAAGAGACAACGGAGGACGGACGAGGGACGATGGATGACGGACGATAGAGGCGCCACGAATTACGAATCACGAGTTTGGGGCCTACTCCGCCGAAGAAGCTTTGGCTACGAAGGCTGGACTGCCAAAGCGACTCTGAAGATTGCGCCGGTTGGTTTTGCGGTGAGGATTTCCACGAAGCCATTGTGGGCCTGAGCAAATTTTTTGACAAGCGCAAGGCCCAGGCCTGTGCCGGTGGTTTCGCGCGTGGATTCGGCGCCTATGCGGTAAAATTCTTCAAACACTTTTTTTCGCTGCCAATGAGGGATGCCTGGGCCGTGGTCCTCAACCTCAATGACGACAAACTGCCGGTCGCGTTTTGTTCTAATCAGGATTGTTTTATCCGCAGCGCTGCGTGCATATTTAACTGCGTTGTCCAGCAGATTGACGACTATCTGTGTTACCGAATCACTGTCGAAAGTTGTTTGTCCGAGCTGAGCGAACTCTTGTTTTATTGAAAAGCCGTTCTGCTGTGCATAAGGCGTCATCATTTCGACAACGTCACTGATACATTTGTTTATGTCACCGAGCTTGAAGGCATATTTTTTTTGTTTTCTCTGAATGCGTGAGAAATCCAGCACGTTCTCTATTAATCGGCTGAGCCTTTCGCTTTCCTGCCGCATACTCCTGTAATACTCGGCGAGCTTATCTTTTGATTTGACCCAGTTTTTTTCGAGCATCTCCGAATACATTCGTATCGAGGTCAGCGGCGTTCTAAGCTCGTGCGAGACTGCCGACAGAAAATCGTCTTTCTTTTGTGCCAGCTTAAGCTGTGCCCTGGCGTTAAGCCATAAACTTGTCAATCCAAGTGTTACCGCCAGAAGGACAACGGTGATAATGCTCAAATACCAATTGTGCAGTTGTTTTATCTGTTTGCTTATCCGCGCAGGGTCAATTTCTTTAAGATGCAGCACCGATTCTCCGAAGCCGAAATCCAATATCGCCGTGTAAGCGACATCTGCCGGCACAACCGCATTTTTTGCCCGTGACAGGTCAAAGCTCATACCGTCGCGCATAAATCGGAGGGCGGATTCTTTTACCTCTTCGGTCAGTTTCTTTTCATTCAGCTGAAAGCCCTGCAGGAAGCGCTTGTTTTCGATTTGAATGTGTCGGACCAGAAATACCTGTCCGCTGAATATGCCGCTTTCGGCGGACCCGGCGCTTTCGGCGGACCCGGCGCTTTCACCCGGAACTATCAGCGGCACAAAAGGCTCAATTCGTATCTGCACCGTCTCAGGCAGCTCCTCTTGAGCGGCGGGCCGGGGCAATGGTTCGACAGGCTCACCATCCCGAGCAGAGTCGAGGGATTGAGCAAAGGCCTGAGTCTGCTGCTCGGGGACAATCTGTCCGCCGGAACCAGGCTGGTTTGCCAGACGGTCGGCTGGTAGATTTGCCTCATCAACCTGCTGGAGGCGCTGTCTATCCGTTCTCGTTTGGATTCCGGGGGTTTGTCGGACGGAACCTTGCGGCTCTGCTTCCTGCCTGCCATCGACAGTTGGGGCCTGTGCCGGCGGCGGCTGCGCCTGCGCACCCGATTGCACTCTTTGCTGAGACAAATCGACATTAGAGGTGATATTGCGCTCGTATGTTGAGCGCCTTTGCTCTATAACCTGCGTTTTCTGCTGCTGTGCTTGAAGGCTTTCAATAGGATAATTTTTCCCTCGCTCACCTTGAGACGCTACAGCTTTACCGCCTTTCTTGTCGGAAGTCTTCTCTTTTTTAGATAGGCTAACCTCCTCACCCTCCTTTAACAATTTCGGTTGCGAATCTTTAGCTCCACCAATAGGTTTGGTGTTATCCATAGTGAATGAGCCGGAGATTGCTCCGCCCAGGACCGGCAGGAGGTTATTTTTTATGTTGAATCTATTTGTTTGCACTTTAACATAAAAATCGTCATTAAAATCAGCGACTCGACTGGTCGCCTCGACTGAGGTCGGCGAAATCTCGCGGAAGTTTGCTCCGCCTACGATAGGCGCGATGTCGTCATTTGGTGTGATGATGATTCCGTCCGGCTCGATTTGAAAATTGCCATAAGCAAGGTCATTTTCCAATCGGCCATTCAACGGTGAACGCAGCACAGATACTTGCTGCTGGTCAGGAGCTAAATTTTCCGCCGCATAATAAGGCAAATAATCGGTATAAGGCCGGCTCTGCTCTCTGCGGATAAATTCGTCGAGCTTGCTTTTGACATCCTGTCTAATTTGTTCGGCAACAGAGGCAAACTCGCCGAGGCGCGCACCTTCGATGCCCTGTGCCCATATCTGGATGGAATGGTAGCCCAGCCAGACCAGACCGCCCATAGCAGCCAGGATTATCGCCGACAAAATGATAAGACGCTTGTACATTTGCGTTTATTTATCCGCCATACATAAGGCGGATAAATCCTCATTACAGTTGGGTTTCATATTTATAGCCTGCGCCGCGGACGGTTTTAATAATCTGCGGATTATCCACATCCCGTTCGATTTTGCTTCGCAGCTTTGCGATGTGCATATCCGTTGTCCGCGTCCCCAGGTCCGTCAAAATATCGTCCCAGACTTCTCGATACAGCTCTTCTCTGCTGATGACCCGATTCGGGTTTGCAGCAAAATACTGGATGATTTCTGCTTCTCGTTTAGAAATTTCTATTTCTTTATTTTTGCGCCTCACCTTCAATGCTGCAATATCGACATCCAAATCGGCGAACTTGAAAGTTTGGCCGACTGCCCTGGCGGGGTCGGTCCGCCGAAGGACTGCGTTTATCCTCGCAAGCAGTTCTTCGAGCGAAAATGGCTTGGTGATGTAATCATCGGCGCCGAGGTTAAGCCCTGCCACCCTTTCTCTTTCCTGGCCTTTGGCGGTTACCATAATAATCGGGGTTTGCAGACCTTCCTGACGCCACCTGGTGCACAGGTCTTCGCCGCTAATTTTCGGCAGCATCAGGTCAAGCAAAATCAAATCGAACCGCCCCTGCGCCACAACCATCTGGGCCTGGAGGCCATCTGCGGCTTCAGAAACGGTGAATTCGTGATATTCCAGAAAATCCTTGAGAGCCAGCCGGATTTTCTCTTCATCCTCAACTACCAATATGGACGGCTTTAATTCCATAGCTACACCTCTTTCTCTTTATATTATAAACGGAATTTGAGGCAAGGTTTGTAAATGTTTTGTAAAAAATCATAGTGCTGTTTCTAATAGTTATGGGTTATATGCAAAATGAAAGTACACCGGCTTTCCAAAATTTTTTCGGCTGGTTTCCTGGATTCCCGCTCCCTCGACTACGCTCGGGACAGGTTTCGCGGGAATGACAAAAAGTGACATTTAATCTTTTAGAAACGGAATCGGCTTCTTTTTACATACATTTTACTTTGTGGTCGAGGGGCAATGTTGCATAATTGATTTAGTACTCTGTCGTAGGTTAAATGATGAATGATGTCATTCTGAGTCCTTCGCTTCGCTCAAGGATAAACTCCGCGAAGAATATCACGTGCGATGGCCAGATGCTTCACTTCGTTCAGCATGACAGCCTCTCAAACAAGCTGCGATAGAGCATTAGGAACTATTTTGGAAATTATTGTTAAAGATGACACGAGTAATTTGAGAATATATTTAGAAATTTCTTTGAAAGGGTCGAAAAATGAAACGTTGCAGACAAACACTTACAATCGCAGTTGTGCTAATTAGCCTCCTGGCCTCAATTGCTTTTGGAGATGTGCCGACGACGGTCGGCAGCATTTCGAAAGTAACAGTTTATCGCGGCCAGGCGCAGGTAGCGCGTCTGGTTAACATTGATTTGCCGGCAGGAACTTGCGAACTAACCGTCAAGGACCTGCCGGCCCAAGTGGTGCCTGAAAGTATCTACGCACAGAGTCCTGACAACGTTAAGGTGCTCAGCGTAAGATTTCGCGAAAGGCCGGTTATGGAGGATACGCGGGAAGAAGTCAAACAGCTCGATGCACAGATTGAGGAAGTAAAACACAAGCTCAAATACGCTGAAAGCGAGCTATTGCATTTTAATCAGCAATGGCTGATGTTTGAGAAGCTAAAAGACTTTACCATCACCGCAGCCGGCAGCGACCTTAACAGGGGTCTTCTGACCTTTGAGCCTATCCAGAACCTTACCACATTCATAGAAGAAAAGGGTCTTGAATATCACAAACACAAGCTGGAACTTGAGGACCAAATCGCCGGGTTGAAAAAAGAACAGGAACTGCTGGACCGCAAGCGAAATGAGCTGACGGCCGGACGTTCCCGCACAGAACGAGAGGCGCTATTGTTTATAAGCGCCGAAGGCGCCAGAAAAGCCGTTATTGAGATGAGCTATTTGGTCAATGGCGCCAACTGGATGCAGCAATATAACCTCCGTGCCAATCCAAAGAAGTCAACTGTGCTGATTGAATACAACGCGGTCGTCAACCAGACCAGCGGCGAAGACTGGAACGGCGTCGCTTTAAGCTTATCAACAGCCGAACCGACTATGGTTGCAGCCGCCCCAATACTAACACCTATGCTCGTTGACCTTTCAGTGCCTGTCCCCCAGCAGCAGGCTGCGCAGCAGCCGATGGCGCTGGAGAACGAGATTCGTCAATACAGGCAGACCCGAAAGGACTACGTTAAAAAAGGAATGGCGGCCAACGAGGAGCTTAACGTGCTGGCGCTGCGTAACCAGGCATTTGCCTACAATATAATTGGTGGGAAAAAAGAACTGGAAGAATTCCAGCAAAAAATGGCAGAGATTTCCCGCATCGAGGGCGTCAGCGTAACGTATGATTTGCCCGGCAAACTTACGCTTCCCAGCCGAAGCGACCAGCAACTGGTAACAATCGCAGCAATAACCGCACAAGCCGATTTTACGCTCGTTGCGACACCTTTACTTACCGACTATGTCTATTTACAAGCGGACGTGCTTAACGCCAGTGACACGGTTTTATTACCCGGGCAGGCCAGTATGTTCCGCGAGGGGGAGTTCGTTGGAAAAAGTCAGCTGCCGCAGGTAACAATGGGCGAAAAATTTACTGCCGGCTTTGGCATAGATTCACAGGTCCAGGTTACACACGAGCTTGAAGATAAACAAACGAAAATTCAGGGCGGCAACCGCATCGATACATATCATTATCGTATCGCAATCAGCAATTACAAGAACGACGCCGTCGAATTGCGCTTGTTAGACCGCTTGCCTTATACCGATGACGCATCAGTAAAGATTGAGCTTGCAAAGGCCGAACCGCAGTTGAGCGAAGACGCCGAGTATCTGCGAACCATTAGAAAGAAAGGCGTCCTGCGCTGGGACATAAAGCTTGCGCCGAATACTATTGATGAAAAGGCAACTATCGTAAAATACAGTTTCACTATGGAATATGACAGGAATATGCAGCTTCAGCCTCACCTTGCTACTCAATCTGCACAACAATCTGGACAATAGATAGTGCTTTGTCGCAGATTATTTGAGGACTTGTCATTTATCCTGCGACAGAGCGTTACTTGCCGGGAGTGGGAGGGTCGGCGGCGGTCCAGTTATTGGGGTCGTTGCCGTAAAGATTGACGTTTAATCTGCGCAGCGATGCTCCGCCGCCATCCGGTTCGAGCGGCCAGGGAGGCTCGTTGTCGTAATTTATCATATCGATGCGGATATAATGTCGCTGGCCGAGCAGGTCAACATCACCCGGCATACTAAGGCGGATTTTTTCGCCGCCGTTGTTTAATCTGCCATCGCCCCATTCAAATATCGCAACACCACCCGGGACACCCGGATACTGCGATAGGAAGACGTCCCTGTCTTTTACCAGCAGCAGATAGCCGTGAGCAGGGATACTTGTGTTGTCCGGCAGGTTGAAATCGATAGTGTAATCTTCGTCGCCAAATTTCCAGGTATTACCCTCTACGTCGAATAAGTCAGCCTTGCTACCGGTTATATTGTATAGTTCGACAAATTCTGCGTCTCTGTCATATAAAGGGTTATACATAATCTCATTGATTACTATTGGGCCGACCTTCGGATAAGCATTGGCCCAGCCTGGCGTGATTTCGCTCATCGCTACGAAGTCAACATTGTTGATACTTCGTTTGAAGTATCGGCCAAAAGATACGCCGGTTTCAGAGGCGCCAAAATCTTCTATTTCCTGATAGCCGGTCAAAACATTATCTTGTGCAGAGGATAGACAAACCTCTTCGCCGTTCTCACTGAGGCGGAAGACCTCGAGACAGCCCGGGTCATTCGGGTCGGCGAAGTTTGTGTCCTCATAGAAAAGACAATAGCCATAGCGGTCAATCACAGTATCAGAGGCAATTTTGTATTTGGTCGGGTAGGCATCATCATCGCTGAGGAACCAGCCGCCGATGTTCACGGGAGAGTCTGTGGTATTATGCAGCTCAATCCAGTCGGGCTCGCCGGCGTGCGAATGCGCCAGCAGCTCATTTATCACCACATCGCCGGGATTTGGAATAATGCCGCTATCATCTTCGCCGGGTGAGCCGCCGTATAGAGCGCTTGCTCGCCAGCTTTCCTGCAGGCCCCAGTTGTTCGGGTCAGGATTGTTTGGGTCTATTATGGTCAGAGAGAAGCCGTGACCGTCGGTCAGCGGCCACCAGCCGTCTTTATACCGGAAATCCAGAATCACCTGGCTGATGGCGTCTTCGAGCCTGATTCTCTCGCCTGCATTATCGAGGCTGCCATCGTACTGGCCGGCTACATTGACAGCAGTGCCGTACTGGGCCTCGAAGGCATCGATGTCCCTGACAACGACTACAAACTGACCTGCTGCAAGCTGGACAGGCGGGAAGGTAAAGTGGACTCCCTCGGTGAATTTGACAAGGTTGAGGTTAAGCGTTTGCGGCCCGATATTCATTAGCTCGATGAATTCTTCGTTCGGGTCATTCGGGTCGCCGGTAGCCTGTGGATGATACATAATCTCGGTAATACGCAGATTTTCCGCCACGGGGCCGACGGCAAAGATAGCCTCGTTCGAGGCGCTCCATTTGCCATCGAGCGCGCGGGCCGAAACCAGAGTGCTTTTATTCAGTTTGAAAGAGCCGGTATATTTAATCGCGCCGGGTGAGGGGCCGCCCTGGCTTATCTGGCCGGCGAGCAGTTCAACAGAGATAAGAAAGTCACTGCGGTTGCCGGCATTATTGAGGCCGTGAATAGCAAGGATGTTGTTACCCTGTTGTAAGGAGCCGACATAAGCGGAGATGTAAATCTCTTCGAAGTTAACTGCTGAGGTGTCAGGGTTTGTTGTGCTTGCACCGGAGTTCCAGGTCGGCGTTCCATCAAAGTTGCGTCTGGCAACCTCGGCGCCATTCAGATATGCAACAAATCCATCATCGTATCGGACCTTCAGGAGCATATCGTTAAAATCGCCGGCACCAACCGTGAACGGGATGCGGATGTAACAGGTATCGTTTATGCCGGGGGACATTTTGGCTTCAACGTCATAGCTAATGTAGGGGTCATAGTCCGGATTTACATCATAACCTACCCCGCCGGTCTTGCCGGAGATGAAGGTGGCGTCATTCCAGGAGGAGTCATCGAAATAGCTGGTAAGCCAGCAGGTATTCTCGCCCAACAGGAGTCCGCCGGCGGCACCTACAAGGTGAAAATCAGTCAGATTAAATCCACCCAAATTGCCCTTCGCAGCAAAAAGCTCGAGTTCCGAGCCGCCGCCGCATTCGTAGAATACCAGCCGCAGGTTATATATCCCTGCTTCGGTAATGTTGAAAGGCGTTATGGTATCTGCGGGTCCCCGTGGGTCGGGGTATGAAGTCTTATAGGTTTTAATGCCCTTAGTCAACTTTAGCTCGAAACCGTCATCGGAATTAACTCCAAACGTCCAGACTCCTGTCGTCGGTATATAGACTTTGGCAGTTGCCTGAATCACATAGTTCTCCACATCGACGCCTATGGTTGTGCCGGGGAAAGGACTATCATTATCGAAGTGACCATAGTCACCCGTATTATAATAGTTGATTACCGGAGCCGTGCCGGTAACTACCTGTTCCTGATAAGCTGGATTGTTGATAACGGTTCCAGCATTAGTTAAGCTATCCACCGTAATATTTGCTTTGTAATAGGTAACCTGGAACTGGGGGAAGATATTGGTGAGAAGATTACCGCCGTTGGCAACGCTCGGGACGAGAACACGCTTGGGTGCAGCTTCGGTCACAAGAGTAACAATAGTACCTGGTGGTGACATCCAGGCCGGTAGCCGGGGGTCTGTGCCATCGAGAGTGTAATAGATATTGCCTGCCGAGGCAGTTATCGAGAACGCATCTGTCGGCAGAATATGTCCGCCGTGCTTATATAGGCCGTTAATATAAAAGACAGGCGCATTGATGTTAGGATACAGGCCGGCACTTCGCAGTTGCTGGAGAACAACAGCCGGACGCTGAGGCATATAGGTGCTCAGGACGTAGTTTCGGGTGGCCTGCCAGTCAGCCAGAGTATAGGGAGTGCTGCCTGCCATATCACCCCATCGGGCCGACTCGGAAATGATGGCCAGCTCGACCTGGTCGGCAAGCTCCTTGTAGCGTGCGTAGGATGCTTCTGATGTCGCCGGCCCGTTGTTGAACAGGTGTCGATGAGCGTGGTCCGAAAAGAGCAAACGGAATTCGGTGTTCTGCTTTAGATAGTTGTATGGCACGGCAACACCATCAGATACACCGGTTACGTTTGTGTTGAGACTGGACCAAACAACGATTGCACCTTCGGAGTCCCAGTTGAAGAACTTAAAGCCAGTAGCGTTGGGCGGCCGGAGGCAACCGGAGTACCAGTTATGGTACGGCCAATCCCCCATTCCACCCCAGATATTGGAGAACATATAGTCAATGTGGTTATCAACGTCAAGCAGGTCGTCGTAGGCAGGGTTGCGTGTGCCATCAGGGTTGTTGCCCTGAATCTGCTGGTATGCTTCATTTGAGCTCATACCCGCTCTGCATTCATTGAGCATCTGTGTCCAGGTTGCAGTGTCTCCGTTGACGGGGACATCGTCATGAATGGAGTCCCAGTCCTCCCTTTCACCGCCAAAATAGGTGGCGTCAAAAGACGCATCCGGACGTTCGCACAGGTTGTAGAGTCCCCAATACAGGCCATTTAAGTACAGGTGGACGAACGTCCCGTGACCGCAAGGCTGACCGAGAGCCAATTGGGTTCGCCGCATAAATTCATCGATAATGTACTGGGTATTTGCGCCTCCCCAACTGTTCCAGCCGTCGTTGGCTCCCGCTCTAAGGATGAGGGTATCGAACTCCTCGGCAGCATCTTCGCCGAACAAAGGATATTGCAGCTTTGTCGGTCCGTAGTTTCTCTTAAACAGGAGGCGGAACGATTTCTTTCTCGTCAGCTCCATACCGCGAAACGCTCCGCCGTAAACACGCACGCCGGCGTTTACGTGGAAGCCGGTCGTGCCATCAGGATTAATCCACTCGATGGATGCCGGGCGTTCCCACGCCACACCCTCACCCCAGGGGTTGGAGTAGATGCCATTGGCGCCGAACAGGTCGTCTGTGCCGGCGACGAGCGAGATGGTCGGGATGGACAAGAGCGAATCTATCATTAATGGTTGATACCGAGAGTCATTCACCACTCGCGGGTCCATTGCATAATCAGCAGCGGTGCCTCCCCAAGAATTAGGAAAGCCGCTGGGGCCGGCCGGCTGATGAATAACGTAGTAGGGAAAGATATAAGTCTGGGTATCTACGTTAGTGGATATCCAGCCCGGCTTGAATGCCATTGCTCGCAGGCAGGTGGTCGTATTTATCGGAATGGGACCTGCATATTTAGCGCCATGCACCTCTGATGGGGTGCTGCCATCCAAAGTGACGTGTATCGTAGCGCCCTCGGTTTCGCAGGAGATTGTTACATCGATAGGTGTATCGTAAAAGCCTCTGTCGTGGCTGAATTTTGTGTCAGCAACAAAATCAACTGCGCCGGAGGTATTAAACTTGCCCGGTGTAGCAGTAGCGAAATATTGAGCCGTCTCCTGGTGATTGGCGCCAATCAGCTCCGGCAGAATCAAGAACCGACTGTCGGATTTGGTGTTGTTTAGCGCGTGGATTGCCAGGACGTTGGTGCCCTCACGCAGAAGGTCGGCGTATTCAGCAATGTCGAAGGTCTGGTAGTCATTACTATCGTGCACTCCGGTAGCATTGGAGTTCCACAGTAGCGAAGATGGCGCCAGACTGCTGCGGGCAACCTCCTGGCCATTAAGGTAAGCGGCGAACGCATCCTTATACTTGACACGCAGCGAAAGTCGGTCATAAAAATCGGCCTCGTCAACCTCGAATTCGGCCCGCATCCACAGCGAAGCATTGACATTCTGCATTTGCCCCTGAATATCAGTGCCGATATCTTCGCTGATACTGCTTACATATAGCCCGCCGGCGGCTGTGTCACCAACGAGACGAAAGTAGGTCGCATTAAACGTGACAAAACTTCCCTTGGCGGCAAACAGCTCGAGCCCTGAGCCGCCGCCGCACTCATAGAACATCAATCGCAGGTTATATAAGCCGGCCTGTGTGATGTTGAAGGCCGCCAGTGTATCATCAGGGCCGCGCGGAGCAGGATATGAGGACGTGAAGTTCTGAACGCCGTTGGTTAGTTTTAGCTCGAAGCCATCGTCGCTATTTACGCCGAAGGTCCAATAGCCGGTCTGCGGGATTGAAACCGTTCCGGTTACTAAAACAGCGTAATAGTCCACATCGTTATTTATTGTGGTTCCTGGAAACGGCCGGTTATTGACATAATGGCCTTCGCCACCGGTGTTAAAATAGTTGATAAAGGGCGCTATTTCTGAGGCCGTTGTGCTCTGATAGGAGGGGTCGCTGACTACCAATTCGGCTGTGCCTAAGTCGCAGACACTAATGTTTGCCTTGTAGTAGGTAACCTTAAATCCTGGGATGGCGTTTCCAAACCCGAGGCCGATTTGCCCTGTGTTCCAGCCTGAGTCATTATAGGATAGTGCCGTCCAATCTGCACCGGCATCGCTTATAGTGGGAACGCGATATGAGACGGACGCTTTATGGGCAACAAACGTTGTGGCGTGTTGCGCAAGGCCATAAGATATATCCGTTACCTGGGGAGGATATTGGGGGGCATATTCGTGAACAATAACACCATCACTTTTCGCCAATGCCAGATAGTCGCCGTCTGCGCCAAGCAGGAAATTGGTGTGCAACTCAGAGCCAGCAATTGCATGGTCTTTTTCGGAGGCAAAAACGATGAGAAACTCATCGGGATTAAGCTGGACCGCAGGGAACTCCCACTCCTTCATTTCATTGCCGTCATTATTTAAAAGAAGCCAGCCGTCCAGGTTGACAGTTTTATCTGTTGGATTATAAATCTCAATCCAGTCGGAAGAATCACCGTCCTCGTCCAGCAGCTCACCTTCCTCCAGCGGCTCCTTGCTGGCGTTGCTTGCCATAAACTCACTGATGACTATGTGTGCCCCTTTTATCCCCCAGTTCTGTGCCATAATGGCAAGGTCAGCTGCATTTACGCCGTTAGCACCATCGAGGTCGGCTTCGCAGCCGCCAATTAAGCAGTTGGGGTTCAGCCAGTATCCGGCCAGAATTGCCAGGTCTTTCAAATCGACATTCTGGTCGCCACTGAGGTCTCCGACAGGATAAAACTGTGCACCGGATAAGCTCACCCAAAATGCAATCAATCCTGAAGTTAGCAGTAATATTTTAGTAAGATTGCGTATTGTCATCTCCTTCCTTGCCTTTGTTCTATGCTTGTATAGGAATTTTAATACTTGCAACTGGAACTATCCTAAAACAAAAACCTATTAGACCATTCTTTATCTTAACATTTTCAAGGTAGGCGTGTCAATACACAAAGGGTATTTTTTAAACCACCCACGCTTCTGCTTTCGCCTGCTGCCTCGACTTGCGTCGAGAGACGCAGAGGCAAGCAGAAAGCCGCAGGGGGGCGGTCCAATTAGATAGATGGTCTGTGCTTGCCGAACTTAAACTTTGTGCTATACTCTGTTTTATGCAGTTTGGTTTTCCTTCAAGTTTCAGGTTCTTGTCTTATAGAATCTAACATTCAATAAGAGTTTGAAGGGACAGAATATGAAGAAATTGATTTTAGGACTCTTTTTGGTTTTTGTGCCTCTGTCTGTTTTTGCAAATGAGCCAAAACGTTTCAGGGCAGGTGCATCGAGTGTTGATGTTACGCCGGTCGAATTTCCAGTGAAGGTTAATGGGGGCTTTTTTGAAGCAACCGCGACAAAGGTTCAGGACCCGCTCTATGCCCGATGTATAGTTCTCGATGACGGCTCTGTGCGTGTGGCTGTCGTGGTTGTTGATAATTGTCTTATCCCGCAGGAGATTTTTGATGCGGCCAAAGAAATGGCGAACAAAAGCACCGGTATTCCCATCGAGCGGATGATGATGTCGGCTACGCACACCCATTCGGGGCCTGCTGCGGTAGGCGCATTGGGAACGGAGCCGGATGAAAAGTATTGCCAGTTTCTGCCGGGGCGGATTGCCAAAGCCGTTGAATTAGCTGCTGCAAATCTTGCGCCGGCCAAAGTAGGCTGGGCTGTGGTGGACGACCCCAACCATACGAACTGCCGGCGATGGATTATGCGGCCGGACCGGATGCAAACGGACCCATTTGGCCGGCGCAGCGTCCGGGCGATGATGCACCCCGGCCACCAGAACCCGGATTATTTAGGCCCTGCCGGCCCCGTGGATACGCAGTTATCTTTGCTGGCAGTGCAGTCGCTCGATGGCCGGCCAATGGCGGTCCTTGCGAATTACTCGATGCACTACTTCGGAGCCGAAGCGATATCTGCCGACTATTTCGGCCTTTTTGCCAGGATTTTTGCAGGGCTTACGGAGGCTGATGGGAATTTTGTGGCGATTATGTCGCAGGGGACAAGCGGCGATTTGCAGTGGAGAGATTATAGCAAGCCGCCGAGCAACGAAAAGATTGAAAAATATGCGGAGTCGGTGGCTCGTGCAGCTTTTGAAGCATACAAAAAAATAAAATATCAAGATTATGTTACACTGGCGATGGCGGAAAGAAAGCTGGAGTTAAAGATTCGACCCATCAGCGAGGAAGATTTATCCTGGGCAAAGAAAACGGCAGAGACGTTCAAGGATAGAAAGCCCCAGACGCTGCCTGAGGTTTATGCCCGTGAGCAGGTGCTGCTCGACCAGATGCCACAGACACGTGAGCTTAAACTGCAGGCGCTGCGGGTCGGAGAGATGGGAATTACTGCAATTGGGTGTGAGGTCTTTGGCATTACCGGCTTGAAGATAAAGGCCCAAAGTCCGCTGCAGCCGACCTTTAATATTGAGCTTGCCAATGGTTATTTTGGTTATATACCGCCGCCGGAACAGCATAAATTAGGAGGCTATACAACCTGGCGTGCCCGCTCCGCTGGATTAGAGGTCGAAGCCGAGAAAAGAATTGCAGAGTGCATTCTCGAATTGCTCAAAGAAGTTTCCAGCAAACCCAGACGCATTACAAGTAGCGATGACTATCCGTTCGGTGATTACCCAAAGGCGGTTCTGGCATCCAGGCCGATTGCATATTATCGCTGCAACGAGTTTGTCAGTCCTGTCGCGATTGATGCCACAGATAATCACAATGACGGATTGTATGAAGGCGGGGTGGCCTTTTATCTGGAAGGGCCAACGCCGGAAAACGTCCCTTATGGAAATAAAATCAATCGTGCGCCACAATTAGCCGGCGGGTGGTTAAAGGCTTCACTCAAAAATCTTGCACAGAACTACACCGTAGAATTTTGGTTCTGTAATTACCTGCCCACCGATGCCAGAAATATAACGGGGTTTCTATTTTCACGACCATCTGCAAATATCCTTGGTGATTACATATACATTGGTGGAACAGAAGTAGCCGGCGGCAAGCTAATTTTCGGCAGCGGTATAAGTGATAATGTTCTGTTTGGTAGAACCAGCATAACCGTGAAGACCTGGCATCATCTTGCCTTTGTGCGGGATGGTAATAAGGTCAACATCTATCTGGATGGGCAGAGCAGCCCGCCAGACAAACGGCGGGCAAGCCCGGAGATTTCTGGCGAAGCATCAGGGGATTTTTCATCTGGCGCCGATGAGATTTTTATTGGTCGCCGAGCTGACAACAGTCCTACATTCGAAGGCCGAATTGACGAGGTGGCTATTTTCAACCGGGCATTGTCGATAGAAGAAATTGCCGCTCATTATAAGGCTGCAATTGGCTCGAATCGGTAAGGTTGGTTAAAGGCGTTGGGTGGTAGTGGTTCGTCACAGGTGAAATGAGAGGTGTCATTCTGAGCGAAGCGAAGAATCTCCTCTACGAAGGCCAGATGTTTCGCCTTCGGCTCAACATGACAACCCATCAAAATGCGTGTGGCGAACCAGTAGGGACATTTTATAGAAAGGAGCATTTTTGAAATGAGGAAGAAACAAAAAAGCGTAAAAAGAAGTGAGGACATTTTTAACCGGCGCAAGTTTATGACCACAGCGGCGGCAAGCGTAGTTTCTTTTGCCGTAATCAAGCCATCTTTTGTCTTTGGCACAGAAGCCAACAGCAAAATTGAGGTCGGCGTTATCGGGCTGGGAGGCAGAGGCAATCTGATTGCAACAATGTTAGCTGCGCACAAGGGCTTCAAGGTTGTTTCGGTAGCGGATTATTTTCCAGAAACTGCACAAAAAGCCGGTGAAAATCTAAACATACCACAAGAACGCCGGTTCTCAGGACTATCCGGTTATAAGAAACTAATAGACAGCAAAGTGGATGCAGTTTTTCTGGAAACGCCGCCCTGCTTTTTCCCGCAGCATTGTGCCGCTGCGATTGAGGCGGGCTGCAATGTGTATATGGCCAAGCCGGTAGCGATAGATGTGCCGGGATGCCTGGCTGTTTCCGAGATGGGCAAAAAGGCCACTCGCGAAAAAATTGTTTTCCTTGTTGATTTTCAGACCCGCACGGACCCATTTATCATCGAATCCGTCAAGCGTTGTCACGAAGGGCTTATCGGCAGGCTCGTTCTATTAAGCTCGCTTTACAGCGATGAAGCATTTCCCGACCCGCCAAAGACCGAAACCATTGAAAGCCGGCTCCACAGTTTGATATGGGTCAACAATAACGAGATTGGCGGCGGAATGTTAGTCAATGCAGGAATTCACGCAATCGACCTTGCCTTGTGGATTGCAAAAGGCAGGTCAAAAAGTGCGATGGGATGCGCCAGGACCGGCAAGCCTGAGCCGCATGGTGACACCTGCGATGTCTATTCCATCAGCTATCAGTTTGAGGATGGCCTGGTCTTAAATCATCGCGGCGAGCATATCAATAATACGCACGGCTTTATGTGCAACTGCTTTGCATTCGGACAATATGGCTATATGGAGGCACACTATGAAGGAAAGGCGTGGGTCCACGGAAATAAAGGCGGTTATCGAGGCGGGGAAGTGCAAAATCTTTATGTTGATGGGATTGCCAGAAATCTCGACACCTTCCACAAAAATATTGTCGATGGACTATATGATAATCCAACGGTCGAGTCGAGTGTCGATAGCACACTGACAACGATTCTTGGCCGAGAGGCGGGAGCAAGAAACACCCTGTTGACGATGGATGAGGTTATCAAAGAAAACAAAAGGCTCGAACCAAACCTAAAAGGTCTGAAGGAATAACCCGCATGCACAGCATGGCTGACGCCATTGCTCTCAAACTGAAGACGGCGTTCTGAGCAACAATACGAACATAGCTATTTTCACTACTCTCCTTCTCATTTTTTTTCTCCTATAAATACATGGTCCAATGCTACATATTCTTTATTGTATCCTCCAAGCTACAACTCAACCTCCACACTTTCATTGAAACTGCCAAACGCTATACCAAAATTCACTGTGCCGGACTTTGACTGTATATCTGCCTTCTTTATAGTTATCGTAAAGGAACACTTAATAAAGTCAAATTTGGCACTGACAATACCACCTTCAACCCCTATCACGTTTCTGCACGTGAACGTATTGTTCTTAGACTGGAAGCTGTTGATTGAAATGGTAAAGGTCTGAGCGCCCCAGGTGATGGTAACTACCTGGTTTTCCAGAGAGACTGTTGTATCTTCGACCGCTAAAGCACCCTTAACTGAGAGTGAATCAGTCGAAGGTTTCTTACCCTCTGTGACTTTACACTTGTCAACCCTCAGTGTATCCTTAACTTTCCTCATTAACTGTATGGGAATAGGTTTCTGGGGGCCATTAACTACGTCTTCGTCCACTTCACCCACTCCAACGTAATTGCCAACGATAATCTCAATGGTCAGCGGACAGCCAAGACCCGATAGGTCAACGTTCTTAGCCATAAAAGTAAATTTCCCGGTTTTCGTATCGTACTTGAACAACCTTTTGGATGCGTTTTCGGTCCTGGCAAAGTTGTATTTGCCTTTTTTGAAGGTCGTCTCGTTGATGGGGAAGGTCTGGACTAATGGGCTGACAATATCATTGGAATCAATAGTTACTTGGATATTGTTTACATCATTGAAATCGTCTGCGGTGGCGTCAATATGACCCAAAATAAGAATCATATCGCTATTGTCGGTTTTGCCAGCTTTGACCAGGCATTTCTTAACCACGACGTCACCATTTTTAGTAAACGTGGCGGTAACGGTCTCATTACCGTCTATAGTAATTGCACCCGGGTTGGTGCTGCCGGACAGACCACCGCTCCACGAATCAAACGACCAGCCAACATCCGGTGCCGCTGTCAGCTCAACTGCATCCCCGTAACTATATGTGGCTTGGTCCGGATTCTTCGTAACTGAGCCATTGCCCACCGTATTGATTCTCAACGTGTATTTATTCTGTGTAAACGTGGCGGTAACGGTCTCATTACCGTCTATAGTAATCGTATCCGGGTTGGTATTACCAGACAGACCACCGCTCCACGAACCAAACGACCAGCCAACATCTGGCGCCGCTGTCAGCTCAACTGCATCCCCGTAATTATATGTGGCCTGGTCCGGATTCTTCGTAACTGAGCCATTACCCACCGTATTGATTGTCAACGTGTATTTATTCTGTACGATTGCAAGACTGTGATAGAGACCTGCCGCGATAGCGACAAAGCTGTATCCAACAGGTGGTGTTGCCTGACTATAGTCGTTCCAACCCCAGCCGACGATTGAACCGTCTGACTTTAACGCAAGAGAGTGGTTTGTTCCTGCGGCGATGGCGATAAAGCCGCTATTGGGCGAAGGGATATCGCACTGGCCGGCCCAGTTCCTTCCCCAGGCGACGATGGAGCCATCCTGCTTTAACCCAAGCGAATGCCAATCACCAGCGCTAATGGCGATAAAGCCGCTATTGGGTTCAGGTATATTGCACCGGCCCCAGTCGTTGTTTCCCCAGGCGACGATGGAGCCATCCTGCTTTAATCCGAGCGAATGACCCTCGCCAGCAGCGATGGCGATAAAATCATCATTAGGGTCAGGCACATTGCACTGGCCATATCCGTTGTTTCCCCAGGCGACGATGGAGTCATCCTGCTTTAATCCGAGCGAATGACCCCCCCCTGCGGCGATGGCCACAAAGCCGGTATTAGGTTCGGGTATGTTGCACTGGCCGTCGTCGTTGTTTCCCCAGGCGACGATGGAGCCATCCTGCTTTAACCCGAGCGAATGTTCATAGCCATCGCTAATGGCGATAAAGCCGCTATTGGGCGAAGGGATATTGCACTGGCCGTACCAGTCGGCTCCCCAGGCGACGATGGAGCCATCCTGCTTTAACCCGAGCGAATGTTCATAGCAAGCGCTAATGGCGATGAAGCCGCTATTGGGCGAAGGGATATTGCACTGGCCATAGTTGTTGTATCCCCAGGCGACGATGGAGCCACCTGTCCCGAGCGGAGTCGAGGGATCCTGCTTTAACCCGAGCGAATGACCCCCGCAAGCGCCAGGAGCGATGGCGATAAAGCCGGTATTGGGTGAAGGGATATTGCACTGGCCAAACCAGTTGGCTCCACAGGCGATGATGGAGCCATCTTGCTTTAACCCGAGCGAATGATGGTAGCCGGCAGCGATGGCGATAAAGCCGCTATTGGGCGAAGGGATATTGCACTGGCCTTCGTCGTTTCCTCCCCAGGCGACTATGGAGCCATCCTGCTTTAAACCGAGCGAATGTTCCCCGCCAGCAGCGATGGCGATAAAATCATCATTAGGGTCAGGCACATTGCACTTGTCAGAGCTGTTATCTCCCCAGGCGACGATGGAGCCATCTTGCTTTAACCCGAGCGAATGATCCACGCCTGCTGCGATGGCGATAAAGCCGCTATTGGGCGAAGGGATATTGCACTGTCCAGTGTAGTCTCCGACGTCATTCTTATTACTTCCCCAGGCGACGATGGAGCCATCCTGCTTAAGAGCGAGCGAATGCTCCCTGCCAGCGCTAATGGCGATAAAGCCGCTATTGGGCGAAGGGATATTGCACTGGCCATTGTCGTTGTGTCCCCAGGCGACGATGGATCCATCTTGCTTTAACCCGAGCGAATTCCACCCGCCGGCAGCGATGGCGATAAAGCCGCTATTTGGCGAAGGGATATCGCACTGGCCATCGTAGTCTCCGCCCTCGTCCTCATTACTTCCCCAGGCGACGATGGAGCCATCCTGCCTTAAGCCAAGGGAATGCTGATAGCCAGAAGCGACCTTCACAAAGCCGCGGGATAGGTCAGCACCGACCACCTGGCTTCCCCAGCCGACAATCGAGCCGGGGGTGGAGCCGGCGTGAACGTTTGTTATGGCGAAAACGACCGAAATGACAAATACAGCGGCTAATAAACGTCTCATTGTAATACCTCCTAAATGCCTCATATTTTCTTTTCTTTGACGGTTTTATATATACACTTGAATCCTAAATACAAAACTTCCTGCCCAAAGTCAAGACAATTTAGAGCATTTTGGCGGAATTTTGGGTGTGGTGTGTGTTTTCTCTGCAGGTAAACTCCATTAGAAAGAACCTTTTTTCGACCGCCATAGCGGGCTACGCGAAGGCGGGATTTTTCTAACGGAGTAAAAACAGATTTTTATAATTGAGAGGCCGTATTCTGCCTCAGGGCTGCTTTGCCAACCAGTCGGCAAGAAGAATCGACAAATCCTGAAAATCAACGTCATTATCGCCGTCGAGGTCAGCCCTGCCACACTCGCCGCAGCCGGTTTGGCCCCAGAGTGAGGCGAACGCAGCATAGTCGGCAAAGTCAATATCGCTATCAGGCTCAAAGTCTCCGGCAAGGAAAGTTGTTGCTGAATGTGGCTGTGACGGAGAAGTTGTGTTGTGGTTCGGATTCTTATCTCTGGCGGTTACAGTAAATGTATATATTGTATTGGGATTCAGGTCGGTATCTTTATAAAAGGGACTATCCTGCCAGCCGCTGTCGTGGCCTCCACCTGATGTGCAGGCGAAGTAGTACTCAACACCACCGGGGTCAGAAGCAGCCGTTGCAGTCATTGAAATTGATGTGCTGCTGGTTGGATGCGGCAAAGCTATCCAGGTCATAGGATTTGGCATAGGTGCATCGGTGTCATAAGGGGATAGATAGAAACCGGATATGACCTGCTGAGCAATGCCCGGCCCCTGCCAGGCGACGGCAATGTTGTCACCGACAGTTCCTTCCTTATGCAGGGCCTTGATGTAATATGCCTTGCCGGCCGTCAATGTAACAGTAGCGGACTTTTGCTGGGTGTATTTGTCCCACTGTCGTGGGTTCGTGGAACCTGGCACCTCGGCAATCTTTTTCGGAAGGAACGGATATGTCAGCCAGAGTTCGGAGGTATTATCGCTGGCGATCCAGAACGTATAGTCGCCTGTAACAGGTGGAATCAGAAAACCGTGGATACGTGTGCCATAGTTATCTGCCCAGTCAACAGGCCCTTCAAAGCTGGTTATTTCCTCCCGTATATCCGGCTGATTTGGGTATAACGGATGATTTGTTAGGTCGGCGACAGAGGAGCCGCTGACGCCTGTCCAGACCTCACGAGTAATCGTCCCGGGGCTTTGACCCGTCGTGAAACTCCAGACATTACCGGGGATTTTTTTGAAAAACGCTACTATCTCGTCGATTCGCCAGAAATAATTAGAGTTAGTATCCATAAAGGGGGCATAGAAGGTTTCACTCTGACGTCCCTTGTATTCAGCCGAGGCCGTTGTCGCATTGGCCACAGCATCGTAGCTGGTACCGAAATAGACATCGTGAGAGGCTGCGTTCGCTCCCGGCAACCAGCTTAATGTCGCACGTCGAGGTGCGTTTAATTCCAAATCAAGCGGACGGGGATTTTCCGCCCGGCCACCATCCATAGCTGCCTTAATTGCAGATATATCCAGCGCATAGTTGTAGATGCGAACATCGTCAATTACACCGTCAAAATAATAATTGTTCCACCTGCCTATTTTGAAGGTTTTGGTGCCTCCCGTGTTTAATGTTCTTAGCATGTTCACGATGAGGTTACCATTGGCATATATCTTAGTTGTGCTGCCGTCATAAACATGAGCGAAATGGACCCATTTGTTTTTTGAATCGAAAGTGAAGTCTATGTCTCCAGTACCCCATTGTTGCACCCGCCACTGGTTATCGGTGGTCCTTGTTCTCAAGGAGAAGTCGCGCCCATCCAAATGCTCTCCCATTTCATAGATACCGCCGTCATTGAAGCTATGAGTATATACCCAGGCGGTGACGGTCCTTGTCCCCTGGGGATTGATTCCGAAATCCGAGACAATCTTGCCGGTCTGGACGTAGTTACTGACGCCGTTAAAGTCGAGGGCTTTATGAAGTGTACCTGCTACCGACGCGGTGTCAAACGTGAATGTCCCCTGCAAAGTGCCGTCATATCCGTTACCGCTCGAATCTTGTGCTGTGCTGCCGCCGGTTTCATCGAGCTTCCAATAGCCAGCAAGCTGCTGCGGGTAAATCTGAAGGAAAATCTTTCGTTTCAAAATAATACCGTTGGTCGTATCGGTGAAAATAATTGTGTCCTCGTAGTCACCGTAGTTCAGATTCGCCGTCTGGGCGGTTAAACTTACATTCACGGGCAACCAGCTATGTGCGCCGATGCCGCCGCCATAGGAAGAAAGCTCAAACCAGTCAGCCGTATGCGATGCGGTCCAGCTCAGCGCTAAACCAGAGTTATTATTGAGGGTGTAAGTCCGGCTGGATGAAGAGGCAATCGAGCGAGGGGCTCTATTATAAAAGAGGTCCGTGGGAGAAATCGTAAAAGCCGCCGGCTGGGGCATAATCACAACTGCAGGGTCGCCATACAGGTTAAAAACATAATAGTTTTCCTTCCAGAAACTCATTGCCTCTTTTGTGTCATAAAGTGCCTGGCCACAGGTCTGCCTTTCCGATATCCTTTTAGCGTATTGATAGCCTAATCCGCCGATAGAGGAGGAATTTCGGAAGTCGCTTTCGCCGACCCAATACCAGGAAAGGCGAGTTGCCCCGATAGTTGCGATGCCGCCATTTTTCAAGATTGAATACGCCAGGTTCTGAGATACTTCCGGCTCACTATTATTACAAGAAGCCTGCCAGGTAGCGCTGGGGAAAGTGTCATTGAGACTTGGGACATCTGAAGTGCTGATAATACCGGATGCTCCCTGTGACCAGCCGTGGGTTGCCCAGACAATAAGACCATATCTGCCCTGGCTCCATTCGGTAGCCGGGTAGCGGTGAGAGCGCAGGTATTCCGGCGGAGGTATAACACCATAATTTTTGTCGTATATCCTGACGGAAGAGATACTCTTCGGCTCGAGATGGTCGCCTTTTATCCGTTCGCCGAGCTGGTACATTGGCGTTGAATCATCGAGTGGAACCATCGGAAGCAACGTATTGCGGCGCCATTGAGTATCCGCAGCATTTTCGTAATCTATGGTCTTTTGCAGAATGCGGTCGAGGTCATTTATATTATCGTAATAGGGAATACGTCCTGTGAACACCTCAAAATATTTCTCTACCTCATCTCCCTGTGTTGCTTCGGCTCCTTGCTCGCCGTAGATACCGTCTTTGTCCTTGTCCCAGTCGATAGTCAGCTCAGCATAAAAATAATCCGTAGGATGGTCTGAGATGCACATCTTCATCGGCACGGCACCAGTGCCGGGATGTGGATTGCCTATTAGCAGAACATACAGAATATTATTGGTAAAGTAATTGCTTGATAGCCACGCGCGGATGTTATTTGCCGCTATATCACCGAGTCCCCCGCCCCAGGTCGATTCGTTAACGACTCGAACATTAAAACCCTGTAATTGCTTGTGGCTGACATAAGCGTTCAATTTAGTGGAAGCGCTCTGGATGGCCGATGTTGTTATAATGCAGTAGCCCGTCGAAGCGGGATTAGGAGATTCGCCGCCTTGCTCACCGCTACCATTTATTGCCGTCAGGTCATTACTACTATCGCCCGAAACCCGCCTGCCCAGAGTGTTCGGCGGGCAGGCCGCTTTATCGTAAGCGTCAACAGCCTGAACGAAATTGGCAGCAATTTTCTGCACCCTTGCACGTCCGAGCGGGTCCGGCCTGTCGATGTCCAGTAGTCCGACCTCTCGCTGAAAGTCTAACGTAATATCAGCATTAGTAAGTTGTAGTAACTCGCCGCTGACCGGATTATACCTGACTAACGGGATGGCTATTTCAGCCAACCGCCATTTGCGAAGTCTGCCTTTGCCTGACAGCCGGGCCTCCTCTTCAGGCCAGAATGCATCGCGCTCGTAAATATCGACATCGCGGCCGTCAACAATTCGTTTATCCTCGGGCCAGACAATCACTGCTTGTCCATTTTCATCCCACGTCGCCACGGGAGGCATTGGTTCTACCTGCCATGTCCCCGCAACGGCTTCGGACATCGACTGCTTAACACGGCAGGTAACACTCGAAAGGTCCACATCTGGAGGCAGCAGCACAGTAATAATCTTCCACGGGATTCGGGGTTGGCCGGTATCGTTTAGCCACCGAATGTCCTCGCCCCCAAAGTCCATTAGAGAAATGTCTTTCTTTTCTAATGGTTCGACGTTGCTCACCATCCTGAGGGCTTCGACTGAGCTCAGCCGAATGTCCTTGTCGAAGGACGGGCCAAAGACTGCCTCACCGGCTGATTCCACTTCTAAAGTAGCCGTCTTCAGCGTTACTATCTGGTCGCCACCGATATTTAAAGTGATTGATGCGCCCTGCACCAGATTTGAAAACAACAGGGCACAAATCGATACAAAGACCTTAGCTTTCATCACTGCCTCCATATAATAAGCACTCTGTTTCTATAAGCATAACTTTGCTGTCAACTCCAGAACCACAATCGACACGATAAACTACCGATATCAGTCCTTCGACTTCGCTCAGGATGGTGAGCACGTCGAACCATTGAAAAACCAGTTCTTTTTCTACTATCAGTTTGGTATATCTACCAACATCTTATTATACATCATTTGACCTTGAAAAAGAAACTCGTTTCTCGATTCTCGTTTCTCGATTCTCGTTTCGAGTGTCAAGTATCGAGTTTCGAGTATCGAGTATCCAGTATCGAGTATCGAGAAAGCCTGTTTTTTACATATATTTTACTTTCAGTAACTATCTTTTGGAGCTATATTTATAGAAGAATTTGGGCAAAATGCGAACTGGCTGTCAACCATTTGAGAGCTAAACTGTCTTAAATAATAGATAGGCCGCTCCCACCAAGCTGTTTGGCGGGCAAGCCCAAAGCAAGTTGTGGTTAAGTTTTTATGGTAAGTCTGCCACAAAGACACAAAGTCACAAAGAATTAATGATTTAAAAAACTTCGTGTCTTAGTGCCTTGGTGGCTAAAAAAATGAAAGGATAACCAGATGTCTAAGAAAATGATTTGCGTAAGTTCGATGGTTTGTGCTGCATTAGGTATTATTTTACTCCTTCAACTCGGCTCAGCGGCACAACCTGAAAGTCAAGTAAGTGCTGAGCTCGCTTTATTAGAGATTACGTCCGACAAGGTTGCGGTCGAGCTCTATCCGCCCTCCGGCACAAGCGGTATGCTGGAGGCGGAGCTTTATCAAATCGATGGTAAGCTGCTGGCAAAAATTACCCGCAGACACGAAGGCAATCGCGTTCGGCTCGAACTATATGCGCAGATAGACAAGAAGGAGCTGGCAAACTATTATCTGCGTTACCGATTTGATTCGAGCCAGACATTTCGGCAGCGAAGCCTTTTGTTTGTCGGCGAAATCCTTGAGACTACCATTTTAGGCCAGCGAGAATTTGTAGCCGGCACAAGCCCCGTGATAAGGATATTAGTGCGAGACCGCGCGGGCGGCGTCCCCATCCAGGGAGCGGATGTGGCAGTCGAGCTGACCCAGGATGGCAAGATAATTTCTAAATTCAGCGCGAAAACCGACAAGAATGGCGAAGTGGCAGCGCAGCTCCAGATGCCTGATATGCCGATGCGTGATGGGAAACTGAAGGTTATCGTTACTTCAAAGAGCGGAACGGATACGGTGGAAGAGACTATCCAGGTTAGAAGCGCTCTTCGGACGCTACTAACCACGGATAAGCCGCTTTATCAGCCGGGGCAAACCATTCACATCCGTGCATTGTCTTTAACTCAACCTGAAATGAAGCCGCTGGCAGATGCGGAGGTTGTATTTGAGGTTGAGGACTCCAAAGGCAATAAGGTGTTTAAGGTGCGAAGGAATACCGACCGCTTCGGCATCTCACACACGGATTTTGTCCTCGCCGATGAATTGAATATGGGCGTCTATCGCGTTCGTGCTATTGTGGCGGGGGCCAAAGAAGAAAAGACGGTTACTGTCGAACGCTATGTGCTGCCGAAGTTCAAGATAGATTTTAAGAGCGACCGCAGCTTCTATCAGCCGGGCGAGACCGTCAAGGGCGAAATACAGGTCGATTACTTCTTTGGCAAGCCCGTTGCAGGAGGAAAAGTAGCGATAAAATGCTCCAAGTTTGATGTTGCCTACGTTGACTTCCAATCTATCGAAGGCAAAACCGACCAAAACGGCCACTATAGTTTTGAGGCCCGTCTGCCGGAGCAGTTTGTCGGTCAGCCGTTGGAGGCGGGCAAGGCATCGGCCAAGTTTGAGATTTCGGTGGTCGATACCGCCGACCACAAAGAAACTGTTACTAAAAATCTTACTGTTACCGCTGCGCCGATTATCGTTGCCGCTGTGCCTGAAAGCGGCGAACTTATACCCAGGCTGGAAAATAAGGTTTATATAGTTACTACTTACGCGGATGCGACGCCGGCATCGTGCTCGGTTCTTTGGCACAATCCTCGACACCGAGCCCAACCCATAACCATTGAAACCGATGAGGCGGGTTTCGGCGAAGTCGCATTCGCACCTGAAGATGATAGTGCGATAGAGATGTGGCTGACTGCTAAAGATGCCAAAGGCCACACCGGCCAGGCAAAAGTAGAATTGAAAACTAAAGACCGCAAAGACGATGATACGGTGCTGCTTCGCACAAATAAATCACTTTACAAAGTGGGCGAAGAAGTGGTGCTTTCTGTATTTACCACGCGCAAATCAGGAGCAATTTACATCGACATTATTAAGGACCGTCAAACATATCTTACGCGAACGCTCCAATTACAGGCGGGCAAGGCCGCTGATAAGCTGTCGCTGGATGCGACTCTGGCGGGAACGGTGCAGGTCAATGCCTATCTTATCGGTAAGAACGGCGTGATTGTCCGTGACCAGAGACTTGTGCTGGTTGACCCTGCGAATGATTTGAGCATCGATGTTACAGGTGACAGCGAAACATATCTGCCGGGAACGGAGGCAAAGCTGCAATTTAAGGTAACAAATAAGCGTGGCGAGGGTGTGGCCTCTGCGCTGGGGATTATGGTGGTTGATGAGGCGGTTTTTGCACTGCAGGAGATGCAGCCCGGATTGGAGAAGGTATATTTTTATCTTGAAAAAGAGATTGCCACGCCCCGCTACGAAATCCACGGCTACGAGCTGGATAAGTGCATCTGCCCGCCGATACATAATCTGGATGTCAGACCTGTTGAGGCCCGCCGTGATACTGCTGCTCGTGTGCTTCTGGCATCGGCAAAAGGCGTCGGTGAGTATTCGCTGCACATCAACACATACGAGCGAGACAATAAATCGCAGGTTTTCTATGAAAAGATGGCACAGCAGGTAATGCCAAAATACCAGAAGGTTCAAGAGGCCCTGAATAAATTTTCTGAGAAGAACAAGGGCAAAAAAACTTTTAAGAAAGGTATTGAACTTGCTGTTTTAGTGCAGGATAAGTATCTCAAAGAGGCCGACATTCTTGACCCCTGGGGCGGTGCAATGAAGATTGTCGGCAGGTGGTGTGAAAGCTGCCAGAATTATCACGGCTTCTTACTCTCATCGGCAGGAATAGACGGCGCCTGGGATACGATAGACGACCTGCTCGTGCCGTATAACAAGGCCATTGCAGACAAAAAATTTGGAGGTAAGGCCCTTGAAGAACTCTTCGCGGGAGATGTGCGCGGCGGCGCAATGTTTGGTTTGGAAGTACAGGATGCAGTAATGGTGAATGAGGGAAGGGCCGGAGGACGGCCAATGGCAATGGCCAAATCATCAATGGAGCCTGAATCTCAGCCATCACCAGGTGGCGGTGGTGCTGAGCCGGTTCGCATCCGCGAGTATTTCCCGGAGACTTTGTATTTTAATCCCGCCTTAATTACCGATGACCAGGGCCGGGCGGTGCTGAATGTGACGCTCGCTGATTCAATAACAACCTGGCGAATGACCTGTATGGCCTCATCCCTTTTAGGCCAGCTCGGCTCGACAACCGCAGGCATCCGAGTATTTCAGGATTTCTTTGTGGATATTGATTTTCCGGTTTCTCTGACACAAAACGATGAGGTGCATATCCCTGTAGCGATATATAACTATCTTAAGACCGAACAAAAGATTAATCTGCAGGTCCAGAAAGAAGACTGGTTTGAACTCAAAGACGTGGCCGAAAAAACCGTTACTCTTGCACCATCGGAGGTAAGGGCTGTCTATTTTCCGATAATCGCCCGCAAAATCGGCTTTCAGAAATTTACGGTCACTGCTCGCGGCTCGAAAAAGAGCGATGCCGTCGCCAGAACTGTTGATATTGCGCCGGATGGTAAGGAATGTCTGGTTAGCCACAGCGGCCGTTTGCAAGGCACCATTACGCATACAATAACTATTCCTGATGATGCCCTCGATGATGCCAGCAAGATATTCGTGAAGATTTATCCCGGCGTTCTCAGTCAGGTGGTCGAAGGGCTTGACAAGATGCTGCGTATGCCATTCGGCTGCTTCGAGCAGACCTCTTCGGTTACATATCCGAATATCCTTGTTATGGATTATATGAAGACGGCGGGTAAAATTACGCCCGAATTGCAAATGAAGGCCGAGGGTTTCATCAATGCCGGCTATCAGCGACTTGTCTCATACGAGGTGCCTGGCGGCGGATTCGAGTGGTTTGGCAAGGCGCCTGCACATCGCATCTTAACCGCTTATGGACTGATGGAATTCTACGATATGAGCAAGGTCTATGAAGTTGACCCGGCCATCATTACCCGCACGCAGCAGTGGCTGGCAAAATGCCAGGAAAACGACGGCTCTTATAAGCCAGCCGAAGGCGGCATTCGTGAAGGCGCCATCGACAAGTTCACCGACAGCGTCTTTCGCGCCACGGCATATATCACCTGGGCGCTTGCCTCCACAGAGTATAAGGGGCCGGAAGTCGGCAAAGGCGTGGAGTATCTAAAAAAACATCTCGATGAAATGAAGGATAACTACACAATTGCTCTAACCGCCAACGCTCTTGCCACAGTTGACCCTGAAGATAAGGGGACGCTTGGTGTTCTTCAAACGCTTTTTGAAAAGCGAGTGGAAAAAGACGACATGGTCTATTGGCCGGCACAATCAGAGACGCCTACGTGCGGCACCGGCGCATCCGCTGACATTGAGGTAACCGCACTTGCTATTCAGGCGTTTATCCGCTGCGGCCGCAACCTCGACACGGTCAGTAAAGCCATAAATTATCTTGTAAAGAATAAGGACGCCTACGGGACGTGGCAATCAACGCAGGCGACGATTCAGGCCCTGCGGGCAATGCTGATGGCTGAACGCGGCGCAACTGCCAAAACAAATGCCAGCGTTGATGTGATATTCAACGACCAGAGCATCTCTAAAATCAAAATAGATGAAAATAATAGCGACGTGCTTCAACAGGTTGACTTAAAAGACCACACCCGTAAAGGCAACAACACCATTACGCTAAAATTTGAGGGCGAGGGCGCACTACTTTATCAGGTGGTGGGCCGATACTATACTCCTTATCCTAAGGAAATCAAAATACCTCAACAAGAAGAGCTATTGACCATCAAAGTTGAATATGACCGCACACAATTAGCCGCAGACGATATTATCAATGTTACCGCTAAAGTGACCAATAATCGTCCCGGCAAAGCAAAAATGGTTATTGTTGACCTCGGATTGCCGCCGGGATTTACGCTGCTGCCTGATAAGCTAAACAAGCTGGTCGAAGATAAGGTAATCGAAAAGTATTCGACTACCGGCCGGCAGATTATTGTGTATCTGCGTGAGGTTGCTCACGGTCAGCCAATCGAAATCAAATATCAACTGTTGGCAAAGTATCCGCTTAAAGCCAAGACGCCGAAATCGACCGTCTATGAGTATTATAATCCTGATGTAAAAGCGGAAGCAAAACCTGTGGAACTGGCTGTCTCGGCAAGAGCCACCAAGACACTAAGGCACAAAGAAGATTAGGAAATAATTAAAAATTCGTGTCTTGGTGCCTTCGTGGCAGAGAAGTTACTAATCATAAATAACAGCTCGCAGCTCGTCCCGCCTCCGCCCCGATTGACAGGTAGCACGGCCATCTTGGCCGTGTCTTCACCCCGTTTAGAAATAAAATTTCTAACGGGGATCACGGGCTGGAAGCCCGTGCCACAATCGAACCTGCCGTAAAACGGCAGGCTAAGTACTAACGACTATTGACAAACGACCTTTCCAACCATCTATTTTGGTACACACGTTGGGTTCTCTGGCGTCAGATTGTAATCAATTAGCCAGTTCGCAGCCATCATCGAGAAGTCGTAAAAGTCAACCTTGCAATCATCATTTAAATCGCCTGCAAGTGTATACTGGCAAACTTGTTTTAGAGCAAGACTATAATCCCAGCCTGCGGCGACAGCTACAAAGCCCGAATTGGGCGAAGGGACATTGTGTTGGCCATAGTAGTTATCTCCCCACGCTACGATGGAGCTATCTTGCTTCAGGCCAATACTGTGGTGGGTGCCTGCGGCGATGACGATAAAGTCGGTATTAGGCGAAGGGATATTGCACTGACCAGAGTCGTTTCTTCCCCACGTGACTATGGAGCCATTGGACTTTAGGCCAAGACTGTGTTCCCCTCCTGCGCTTATGGCGATAAAGTCGGTATTAGGCGAAGGGATATTGCACTGACCAGAGCCGTTTATTCCCCAGGCGACTATGGAGCCATCTTGCTTCAGGCCAAGAGAGTGGCCGTATCCTGCGGCGACGGCGATAAAGCCGGTATTTGGCGCAGGCACATTACACTGGCCGGAATTGTTTGTTCCCCACCCCACGATGGAGCCATCGAGCTTTAGGCCAAGGCTGTGTTCTCCTCCTGCGCTAATGGTGATAAATCCGGTATTAGGCGAAGGGATATTGCACTGCCCGGAATCGTTCCATCCCCAGGCGACGATCGAGCCATCTTGCCTTAAGGCTAAACTGTGCAAGTATCCTGCGCTAACGGCAATAAAGCCGGTATTGGGTGAAGGCACATTACATTGGCCGGAATAGTTTCTTCCCCACGCCACAATGGAGCTATCTTGTTTCAGACCCAGACTGTGTCGAAATCCTGCGCTAATGGTGATAAAGCCGGTATTAGGCGAAGGGATATTGCACTGCCAGGAATCGTTGCGTCCCCAGGCGACAATCGAGCCATCACCCTTCAGGCCAAGACAGTGGTAGTTTCCTGCGCTTGTAGAGATAAAGCCGGTATTGGAGGAAGGAATATTGCACTGGCCCCAGCTGTTGTGTCCCCAGGCGATGATGGAGCCATCTTGCTTTAACCCGAGCGAATGAGATACGCCAGCGCTAATGGCGATAAAGCCAATATTTGGCGAAGGGATATTGCACTGACCATAGTCATTTCGTCCCAAGGCGACTATGGAACCATCCTGCTTCAGGACAAGACTGTGATACCATCCTGCGGCGACGGCGATAAAGCCACTATTAGGCTCAGGGATATTGCACTGGCCGTAATTGTTATATCCCCAGGCAACGATGGAGCCATCCTGTTTGAGGCCAAGACTGTGGTACTTTCCTGCGCTTATGGCGATAAAGCTGGTATTAGGCGAAGGGACATTGCGCTGTCCATAGTCGTTGTTTCCCCACGCAACGATGGAGCCATCAGACTTTCTTTAGGCCAAGACTGTGCTTGTATCCTGCGCTAATGGCGATAAAGCCGCTATTAGGCGAAGGGATATTGCATTGCCAGGAATCGTTCGATCCCCAGGCGACGATGGAGCTATCTTGCCTTAAGCCAAGACTGTGCAAGTATCCTGCACTAATGGCGATAAAGCCTGTATTTGGCGAAGGGATATTGCACTGACCCCAACTGTTGGATCCCCAGGCGACAATGGATCCATCGTTCTTTAGGCCAAGACTATGCTCACCGCCAGAGGCGACTTTTACAAAGCCCTTCGATAAATCACCGCTGATGACTTGGATTCCCCAGCCGACAATCTTACCCGATTTGGCAAGAGCCGGTTGGCTGATACAGGATAGAAAAATAACGGTAACTACACAGACACGGACAAACAAAGACGTGAACACGGACTTACACTGCTTTTTGCTGTTGAAAACATTACCAAATCGCATTTTTTGTCCTCCTTTAAAAAATCTTAATAATTTCCGCTTTTTATAATTAGAATTCTAACATATTCTTGCCTTATAAGTCAAGGATTTTTGCGAAAAATTGGATTGTTCCGGACGCTTGGCGGTTGCGGGACAAGAATCATTTGTGCATACAGGAATTATCTGGTAAATTCCCGCTTTTGTAAAAGTGTCTGCAAGGAGAATAGTTATGTTTATAGTGCATGTTTTTGCTAATGTTAAGGGCGACAAGGTCGAGGCATTCCGGCTGGCAACAATTGAAAATGCCCGCAGCAGCATTAAGGAGCCGGGCGTTGCCCGGTTTGACGTTATCCAGCAGCAGGATGACCCGACGCGATTTGTGCTGGTTGAGGTGTATCGGACGACTGATGATGCGGCTAAACACAAGGAGACTACGCATTATCAAAAATGGCGAGATGCCGTAACAGACATGATGGCGGAACCGCGCACGAGCATCAAATACAATAATATATTCCCTGACGATAAGGGATGGGACTAGTGCTCTGTTGCAGGATAAATGATGGATGTCATTCTGAGCGAAGCGAAGAATCTCGTTTGCGAAGGCCAGATGTTTCGCCTTCGGCTCAACATGACAACTTCTCAAATAATCAGCAACAGAGCACTAGCAATAACCTCAACTATGGATAGCACCAATTATGAGATTTGAATTTGCGACAGCCACACGGATTATTTTTGGCCCCGGCACAATTCAGGAGGCTGCGCCTTTGGCGGCGCAGATGGGAAGACGGGCTTTTGTTGTTACAGGCCGAACAATTGAACGAGCCGAAATGCTTCTTGGAGAGTTGCGAAAGCACAAAATAGATTTTGTACCATTTAACGTTACCGGTGAGCCGACCACGATTCTGGTCAAGGAGGCACTTGAACAAGCTCGACAGGCAAAAACTGATTTAGTTCTTGGTATTGGCGGCGGAAGCGTCCTCGATACCGGCAAAGTAGTCGCAGCAATGCTGACCAACAGTGGCCAGCTTGAGGATTACCTCGAGGTTGTTGGTCAAGGCAAGCCGCTTACTCGAAATCCTGTGCCTTATATTGCAATTCCTACTACGGCGGGGACAGGTGCCGAAGTTACGCGTAATGCAGTGATAGGGGTGCCTGAATACGGGGGCAAAGTGAGTATGCGCAGCCCACTGCTGCTGCCCCGCATAGCTATCGTTGACCCGGAATTGACTTATTCGATGCCGCCATTTTTAACTGCGACCACAGGATTGGATGCGCTTACACAATTGATTGAGGCGGACGTTTGCAATAAAGCAAATCCGTTGACAGATGGAATCTGCCGGGAGGGATTGGTCAGAGTCGCTCGTTCTTTGCGACAGGTTTATGAAGATGGAAGCAACGAAGCTGCTCGTGAGGATATGGCGTTAGCAAGTCTATTTAGCGGTTTAGCTTTAGCCAACGCAGGTTTGGGGGCAGTCCACGGTTTGGCTGGGCCGTTGGGGGGTATATTCAATATCCCTCACGGACTAATTTGCGCAAGACTTCTACCGTATGTTATGCAAGTAAATATACAAGCATTACAGAGTCGTGCAGGCAATAAGCAGGCATTAGCCAGATACGAACAAGTAGCACAATTGCTGACCGGTAAAACATCAGCAGGGGCGATTGACGGAGTTAAATGGATTCAGGAACTTTGTTCAGGATTCAAACTGCCGTCTTTATCGCAGTTCAAATTAAAAGAGGCAGATTTTCCGGCGATTGTCGCAAGGTCGCAAAAGTCCAGCAGTATGAAAGGCAACCCTATTGCCTTAACCGACGATGAATTGATGGACATCTTGAAAAAAGCCGACAAATAGATTGGACCCCTAAACAAACACAATCGCGATTTGTTCCTCTCACGATACAGGAATCAATAATTCTTCTTTATATTTTTGATGGCTTCGTCTGCTGCCTTACGGACAACTTCGCTTGGGTCTGCAACCCTTATCTTCTCTAAGACAGGTAAGAATTGTGCGTTCTTTACTTTGCCCAGCGATAGGGCGACTTGCTTTCGCAATTGCTCATCGGGGTCTGAGAGTAAAATATCTTCAAGGGCCTTTTGGACTTTATCATCATAGGAAAATCCCGCCAATTCACAGGCGACTTCAATGCGAGTTTCTTTGGTTCCGGTTCGGAGTTTCTCGAGAAGTTCGGCTTTTTTCTGCCGCAATTTTTCAAATAGCTTCCCGGTGTCCTTGTCATACTTTGCCGGATAATCTGCCTGGCCTGTATAAATAAATGTGTGCCTTTCTGTAACGACCTCTGGGGCTTCCACAATAACAGACGCACAGGTTGACCCTGGATAGTAATCATCAACCCATATTCTTAGCCCAGGTGAATAAAATGGCCTTGGCCAACAGCCGATTCTGTTGTGGAAATGGTTCGACAGGCTCACCATCCCGAGCGAAGTCGAGGGAAAGTAACGGTCCCTATCCAGCCATAAAAATCTATCTCTATCGAGCCAGCGATAATAATCTCTATCGCAGTGCCAATATGGGCGGCCATAGAAGCCGTGATAATCATTGAAGCAGGCGCTGCCGAGACTTATGCTAAAATAGGTGCGAGCATAAGCCGAAACAGGAAGAAAAAGCATCAAAAACATTAGTGATACTGCATACAAATGGTTCGACAGGCTCACCATCAGATTCGACAAGCTCACTACAAGCCCGAGCGGAGTCGAGGGACTGGTTTTTAAGCGTTTCATTTTAGTGCTCTTAAATTTATTGCCCGTTCATCTAACGGTTACATCGGCCTTTGACAAAATTAGTTTAACAGCTTTGCAGGCAAATGTCAAATTTTTATCCGCCAGACGTTCGGCGGATTGATGTCGGAAGCGCGGTAGTAAAAGACGATGCCGCTATATCGGCCCTGGTGCAGATTCGGGCCTTTATCGATATCGTGGCCGTGCTCCCAGCTTATGCGAAGCGACTGCTGGAAGGGCACGCCGGCAGGGGTGTGAAATCGGTAACAAACCGGCGAGCCGTCGTTTTGAATCGTAATACCGTGCAGGGCAAGGGATTGCGTATGCCCAAGGCCCCAGGCGAAATTAAAGAAATCCTCGGTTCCTGTGCCGTGAATCGAAGGTTCAATCTCACCGTCAACAAAGAAGCGGTCGTCACCTTCCATATTGCCGGGATTGTCCATCACCAGGCCAACGAAGTGGCCTTTGCCCTTGACGTCGAGGACGGTATAGTCCTTACCGATGGGGGGTGGCTCGTAGTCGTATCGATGGGCACAGAACAGGCCATCAGAATCTGAAGGTTTCTGGCTTTGATATCGAAGAATGGCTGATATTGGGACGACCTTATTGGCCTTTGATACGATAGAAATTTTTGCTCTTTCTCGAAAAGGCATAGGCAGGTAGAAATAAAACCGGCCTTTGGTGTAACCCATCCAGAGTCCTCGCACATCCCGTTCGGGCTTACCGGAAATTGCACAACCGAAAAAAGGGCCAATGGGGACAAAGACATCCTGCTGCGCCAGTGCGACAGCACGGCGAGCGGCGTCCGCAGCACCATCCCACAAAATCGAAAGCCACAAATTCTCAGGATTTTCTAATCCAAACTCCAGACCATAAATTGTGCCGGCGCCGGTTATATCAAATAAAAGGTTAGATTTATCCGGCTCAATATTCATTTCAATTACATTTTGTTTCAAGTCTTTAAGTTCTCCCCAGGGTGAATTGCCGGCATTTTGCCAGAGCGACTTGATTCTGGATAGCGTTTCAGAATCTCGTTGGTCGATGTCCCAACGAAACGCCTTGACAGGTGTGCCAGGTTCGAACTTACGGTATGTAATCTGGTAATAGATATGGGGGATTTTCTGGCCGGCGCTATTGATACGATACTGGTACTGGTCCAGAGGGCCTCGCGGCACAAGGACAACCTTGCAATATGTTTGGAATCCTATTGGGACATAAGAGAACCGGCCGGGGTGGAGAGAGCTGCCGCACAGGCCGGCCAAGGGCCCAACAAAAGGAAAATGTTCACCTAAAAATAACTCATCGAGGTCAACCCCGTTAGAAAAGAAAGCACTGTTAGAAAGAGAATTTGCCTTTCTAACGGGGAAGCCGCCCGCCTTTGCGTAGCCCGCTACGCCGGGCGAAGAAAGGTTTTTTCTAACGGGGTCAACGGCAATTACAGGTTTGTCGGGGTCATCAATATAGAGCAGGAGGTCGTAAGGCTCTTTGCCGATGTCGCTTTTATAGGTGAACCACATCCTGTCGATGCAGCCCGGGCCTTGTGTTTCCATAAGGACGTAGCGGCGGTCAGGTTCGATTCGCAGGAAATTTCCGGAATCAAAAAAGCCGCCACCTCGGTCGTAGCCGGAGGCCTGAAATGTTCGCCAGCTCTTCAAGCGAGGAATCGAATGAAAATCAAGCAGCTCACCAAACGAGCCAGGCAGCGCCTCATTCTTTGAGTCCGCAATCAGCCCCTTTTCTTCCGGCTGCGATTGGATATCGAGCGCATAACAGCCAGTAACAAAAAGAACCAGAACTGCAAGGTTAGAGAGAATGAGTGTCCGGCTACGGCTCGCTCCGCCGAGACGAGTTGATTTCATCATAAATTCTCCTGGCTGCTGGGATGCTATATCTTGCCACTTGCTGCGAGGCGAAAGGCCAGAACTGGCTGGCCTGAAGAGCCGAATTTACCTCGCAGTTTAATCCAGCCACCTTTAGCTGCGCCATTTACATCAGCGGGAATAGTAACACTTATAGATAGGGTTTTTCGTTCCATAGGCTCAAGAGTAACCTCGCGTTGATGCGGCTCAAGTTTCCAACCGGCGGGAGAACGTTCGACTTCAATTACTCCGCCGGCTTTTGTGTTACCAAAGTTATATACGAAGATGTCAAGATTGATCTCTTGCTCTGACGGTACCCGATGTGCCTGAATGTCGAGATTGGTTGCCGACTGAGGCATCTGAAGCTGCAGAACTATCGGCGAAGGCCCGCCTTCGCGCAAGGCTGAAGATTCTGGTAACTGCTCCAACGGCAATTTTTGGGTCTGGTCTTTTGCGAGAACAATAAAAACAGCAGACGAGTCCAGCTTTTGCGGCAGTTCTTTACCAATAGACCTGCCAAGATAATCATAAATGAATTCTACGGATAAATTTTCCGGCAATACAAAATTGGCAGGACCTTGTCCCCAGGCGATTAAAACATCTTTCTGCTGGCCATCCGGACGGCCACGGAAGGCATAAACACGCAGCGCTGGACTTTCTTTTGGCAGCCATCGGCCGAGACATCTGGCCCCCGCTAACAGTCTGCCGACTGCTGCCAGAGCGACGTAGGCAGGCCGGGGCGTCTGGTCGTTACGCAAGATGCCGAACTGTTTTTCATTCTCGGCGTAATTGCCGAGAATGAAAAAGAAATGGCGGCTGACTCCTGCGAAGAGACTGCTGGCGTATGACCGGGCGATAAATTGTGCCTGCCGCAGCTCATCCTCAGGCGATAATTCGCACCAGGGTTGGCCTGTTTTCCATTTCAGCAGAATTCCACATTCGGTCAGCCAGATTGGTCTGCCGCAGGCAGCCTGCCGGGCCGGTGCAAACTCAGTAAGGTAACTATCGGGGTCGCTATACGTATGGATGTTGAACGTTTCGAAATAAGGCCAGGCCTCATTATCAAGCACCCCATCCGTGTGCAAAGCCGTTCCGGAACCTGCATAAACATTCCAGCAGATGGTTCCAGAAGGGTTACCGGCCTTGAAACCCAGATAAGCAGCCTTCTGATGGCTGCACATCTGGTCAATCGTATGGCCGCCAAAGACAGCGATATTCGCCTCGTTCCAGGGTTCCCAGGCCAGGACCTTTCCCTGATAGCGCCTTGCCATCGTTTCGCAGAATTTATATAGCAGACGAAGGTCTCTGGGGAAACGGCCGGATGGATGCTCACTATCCAGTTGCTTATCGACAGCCCAGCCGGGTGTGTCGTGAAAAACCTGCAGGACTTTTAGTCCATATCGGGACTGTAAGGTTGCGGCACTATCATAAGTCGTGTTTTCTGCAAATGTATCCGGGCCGGTTTGAGCACCTGCCCAGCTTATGCGGTCTCGTATCCAGTTTGCGCCGGCCATCGCTGCTAATTGGGCGAAGCGCTCCCCCTTAGGGGGGTCGTTTGGCGCAAACCAGGATGTCGCTGAATCAACGCACACCGGCGAATCCTGGGGCACCGGCTCAGCCTGCGGTGCCAGAACAGCCGCTGTTGTCCAGTCCAAAACCTTCCCATCGTCATCCAAAAATTCAATTCGATACCAGCCAATACCCACCTTGCCAATATAAATAGTGTCCTGGACAGTCTGACTATCCCTGTCGAGGGTGCTACGCTCAAGAACGTTCCCACGGTCATCGAGGACTTTCCACCTCGCGGCTTGCTGCGGGAGGCTGCGAGGCAATTTCACGGTTACCTCTTCGCCTGCGAGGAAAACGTTGCCGGGATGGTCAGAAGCTGGCCTGACGATTTGCCGCCCGATTTGCTGCAAATCTTGCAGTCCTGGCTGATGGTTATTATCTGCTGCCGCGATTACTGCAAAATTGCCAAGGAACAGAAAACATAAAGTCAATACAGACAATATCGGTGAGTTTTGTTTTTCCATTTCTTGCTTATTGAACCTCCGAAGCAAAGTGATATTCTGCGAGTGTCATTACGAATATTTACTCCGTTAGAAAGTTTCTTTCTAACGGAGTTTATTGCAAATCTTGCCAGCTATCCGGCTGAATCGTATTCTGTATCAGCCGGGTAATTTCGTTTGCTCCCCCGGCTCTCGGATATGGTGTCAATCTGCCCCCGCTCTTGGTTTCGTAAGAAAGCACGGGGGTTGTATTTGCTCTCGTCCTTCTGATTGGACGACTATATGCACCTGAATATCTGCCAACACCGCGCTGGGTTCCTCCGTATGTTCTGCCTCCAATTGTCCCTGTAGGCTGGTTGGGCATAAGGCCGGGACCGAGACCAAAACCAAAGCTGGGCTGTCCCGCTATTAAATCGGTTATGTCATAGACGCGAACCACCTTTCTGGTATGCAGCGACTGGCTTGCCCCAATAATAATTACCCCGTTCTTAACAATATAGCCGACCGAGGCTCGCCTGCTTGAGACCGACCTCAATAGAAGCTCCAAACCATAGCGCAGCGGAATTCCCGAAATGCCTTCCATCTGAATCGGCGTACTCGCATCAACAAAAGCATTCTCGCGCAAATCCCTCCAGAGCACCACTATATTTAGTGGGGGTTTGGTTGAATTCCGCAGAATCTGGATTGCCTCACCAAACGGAGCGTCAAACGTGAGGCCGGAAATATCCACGACCTGCTTTAACTGACTGTGGATATTTGTGCCGCCTGGGCTGATGCCGGCAGGCCTGCCTTCATCTTTTGGAGAAACTTTGGCCGGCTTTTCTTGAGTGCCCACGTTCCCCGCCTTCGCGTAGCCTGCTTCGGCGGGCGAAGCAAGGTCGGCGGCACAAATTTTCTCGCCCCACCAGCCAAATATAAAGATGGCCAGTGATGATGCTGCTAAAATCATATAGCTAAGTATTTTCATAATTTTCCCTTTAAGCAACATAAAGCATACATATTTTCTACCAGATTTTCCACATATTTTCAAGTTTATTATCCCCGTTAGAGACCCGAAGGGAAAAGGCTCTAACGGGGTATCGCCGCAGGCCCTCGAATCACTGTAGTTAAATGGTTAATTGGTTAAATAGTTAATTAACCACTCACCACTCACTACTTATGCATCTTGGCCACAGGGGTATAAGATTCATCTAAAGCCGAATTCTCAATGTTCCCTTCCCATCCCAAAAATAAAAACATAAATTTCTTGACAGTATATAATTTTCCTTGTAATTTATGTACCGCAGTGAAGGACTGGGTGAGAAGGCTTTTGCTTTCGCATTCCTGTAAATTGGCAGGAGCTTTCCCGCCTCTTTGAATAGTCGATTGTCTGACTGGTAACCCCGGCTTGCCGGGATTGTAATGTGTCTTTCTACGCAGGAGGCTGGCTGTGTGCAAAAAATGTGGGAAATCTTCGGCCTGTTTGACACCAGAGATTGTTTCGCTTCATATTGGCCCGGCTATCTCAACTCATATCGGTTTTCGATAGTCTGCAATTATTGTTTCGGCACAGAGGTTCTTTTGAAAAAAACGTCTGCCCTCAGCGCCGAGTTATGAGAATTGGTAACTGTTTTGTTAAAACAAGTTGAAGGAAAGGAGAATGAAAATGAAAAAGAAATTTTCAATCTGGATTTTTGTCTTGGTAGCCTTAGTGTTTTTTAGCATCCGTCTTCAAGCGGCCACCTACACCGTTGACGACAACGGGCCTGCCGATTTCAGCACGATTCAGGCCGCCATCAACTTTGCCGGCCCCAACGACGTGGTCTATGTACTTCCCGGCACCTACCGCGAGAAGGTTACAATGAAGGAGAGGGTAAATCTATTTGGGGCCGGGCCTCACGTCACTACGATAGATGGCCAGGGGTTGTATGACCACGTGGTGACGTATAACGCCGCTACCGGCGCGATTATATCCGGCTTCCGGATAATCGGCTCGCGCAGGACAGGGCAGCTTTACTGGCACTACGGGGGTATATACTGCGAGAAAGGCCCACTTATCATCAGGAACAACATCATTGAGAACAACCATGCCGGCATCGCTGTGGAGGCCGCTGCAAAACCCACGATTATCAACAACACCATCGTGAATAACACCAACGGCGTAATCTTCGCGGGCCGCGGGGACGCCTGGCCTCTGGTCGATGTCGGTTTTATCTACTACAGGGACATTAAGGGCGCGGAGAGCTATGCAGAACTTCTGAAGCAGGGCCGTTTCTCTGTGGGGTTGATTCCGCTTGCGGAGGTGCCCGGCGTGGACCTCGAAAAGTACCGCGTGCTCATTGTCGGCCCCGACACCGGCTCGATGGAACACTGGGGAACACCGGAGGCTGTTGCAGCAATCGTTAAGTCCGGCAGGCCCGTCATCGGCCTGGGAGAAGGCGGATACGCCTTCTTTGGCAAGGTTATCCCGGAAATCGGGTATCCGAACGGCACCCATGACGAGCGCGATACATCCATCCTTGTTATGAACCGTAACCACACAATCTTCAACAAGCCCTACCGGATAACCATTCCTTTCACCGGCATCATTAGCCTGTACGACGAGACGACCTCCAGCGTATCCATCTACCTGAAACCGGTACCGCGGGGCGTTGTTGTGCTGGGGCGGCACACAGCCAGTGAAGACCATTACACTTTGGTGGAGGGGGGCAAAAAGGCCGCCTTCTTCTGGGGCTTTAACGGCTCACCGGCGTTGATGAATAAGACCGGCAAACCTCTGTTTTTGAATGTGGTGCAATATATGCGGCCGACTATTCAGCCACCTGCCAAGACGCATACCATAATGAACAACGTCATCGTTAACAATAAGGGGGGTCTTGGCGGGATAGCATACTATGTGTTCAGCAACGACGGCGAGATTCTCTATAACGATGTGTGGAACAACAGCAACAACTACTTCGACAACCACACAGGCAGCAACTTCTCGCCCGCTCCGGGCACCGGTGAAATATCCGCCGACCCCTGCTTTGCCGATTTGAAGTATCGGCTGGCAGAGGGCTCACCCTGCATTGATACAGGCCATCCTGGGCCGCAGTATAACGACCCTGACGGCACACGAAACGATATGGGCGCTTATGGCGGGCCGGAGGCATCCGGCATGAGCGGCTTTGCAGGAAGCGGCTTTATCATCACTGAGATAGGCAACATCCCCTCCGTCGAAATCAACCAGGACAAAGACCATCTCTGTCACGGCCTGGCAGACGTCAATGCCACAGAGGCCTCGCTGCTCGGCATTCCGCAATACAAAGATTGTCCATTTGGCGGCGACCTGTGGATACACGGGCTGTTTGGAACCGTTGACCCGATAACACACTACCAGATACTGGTAGGCAAATGGGAAGACAGCGAGGAGCCCAACCTTGCCGAATGCACGCCGCTTAGCGATTCGCTGACAAAGGTCAAGTATTACATTGACGATGCCAACGGCATGGTGACGTATAAATACCTTAGCCTTGGTCCCAAGAGCATTGGCGACGTGGACAACCTCTACGAGCTGACCAGCGGTGAGATGCAGATGGAATGGGTGGGCGGAAAGCTCTACTGGACCTGCTGGACCGAGGCCGACCTGAGAGCACGATGGTATACGCCGCCATGGGAAAACGGCAAGTACATCATAAGGTACAGGGCCTACAACTATCATCCCTGGTTTGGGCTGACCGAACTGAGCCTCAACTCAACTACTCTGGACCACCTGACACTCATTGTCGATAACAATCCTGTCGATGCCAACATCCACAGCGTCAAGTACAACAGCGGCGAGGTCATCCCCGAATGCGGGATAATAAGACTGGCAGATGCCAACGAGAACCTGATATTCACCATCACTGCCTCGCATCCGACAGGGTATTTGAGAGATTATTGGCTGTCGGCGCTGTATGGCAAGAACGAGAGTCTTGGCTATGTCGTGCAGGACCATTATACCGGTCTGAATGAAGGCGGTCCTCCTATGTGGTATGGCGTGACAGAGACGCCATTCAACTCCGCTGACGCACCGCCGGGACAGTTACTGCCTTGGAAGACGTGTGCTTATCAATTCCACTTGGTGGTTTATGCACGCACCACCAATGGCCGAGATCAAGTTATCTACTGGAAGGAATTCAACGACCACTACTACCTCGATGTAGGCGGCTGTGCGTGGTGCGGCGGGGCCGACATCAACCATAGCGGCAAAGTTGACTGGTATGACTTTTCAATCTTTGCCTCACACTGGCTGGACTCCTGCGGACCGACCTGCGAGTAACACCTTTACCAGTGAGGCATTTTAGCCGGAATTGAGCTGGGCATATTTGATATGCCCAGCTCTTTTTCTTTATTAGATATGTGCCGAAAAGCGTTTTATCACAATAGAAAGCACCGAAAGCACATTTGTCAGAAAACCGCTGCAAAATTCGCCAGATAATCCTTGATTGAGTCGGTTATCAGTATTAAAATTACGGTTTTTGCATCGTAGTTTGTAGCGTCCAGAATAGGCCGAATCAAAAGGAGTCAGTATGAATAGACGCATATTAGTATTGATAAGGCCGATTATGGCCTTTATATTATTGTTCGGCATTGCATCTCGAACCGTTCATTCTGCCGAACCATTGGCTAAAATCACCGTTGAAGCAGGAAGCCACGCCCGAATAGATACGCCGGTATCGGTTGCGCTTGAGGGAATAACCGAATCGTTATCGCAGGCTAATGTATGCTTGCAGGAAATCATGCCTTCAAGCGAGCGCATATCAATTGCGGCACAAATCGAGCAGGGCAATCCGCCGCGACTGTTGTGGATTCTCTCCGGCACAACGGCAGCCGGCAGCACCCGTTCCTTTCAACTTGTCGATGAAGTCGTCAAAACACCAGATGTGAGGCTGATAAAAGATGATTCAATCTTGCAGTTGCAGGTAGGCGGCGCTGATGTCCTTAGATACAATCACGCAATTGTTCCGGCGCCGGCTGGCCAAAGCAAACTGTTTGATAGAAGCGGATTTATCCACCCGTTATGGTCGCCGACCGGAGCGGTCCTTACCAATATTCATCCGGCCGACCACATCCATCATCTTGGAATCTGGATGCCGTGGACGGAGACAAAATTTGAAGAAAAGGACGTCGATTTCTGGAATCTGGGCGAAGGGCAGGGGACGGTGCGATTTGTAAAATTTCTATCTACGACAAGCGGCCCGGTCTATGGAGGATTTGAGGCGGAGCACGACCACGTTGCCTTGAAGACCTCTGCGGGTGAAAAGACCGTCCTGAAGGAAATCTGGGACGTTCGGGTATATAGCATCGGCGGACCACAAAAAGGATACTGGCTTGTCGATTTTGTATCAACGCAGAAGTGCGTTGCTGACAGTCCATTGTATCAAATAGAATATCGCTATGGCGGGTTCGGTTTTAGAGGCGCTGCACAGTGGCAGGATGATAACGGAACTTATCTTACAAGCGAAGGCAAGACCCGTAAGGATGGTCACGGCACGCGGGCGCGCTGGTGCGATATGGCCGGCGCCATCGAAGGCAAATGGGCAGGCGTTACCGTAATGAGCCATCCGAAGAATTTTCGCCATCCGGAGCCGATGCGGATATGGGACAAAGGACAGGTCTTTTTCAATTTTGCGCCATCACAGTTAGGCGATTGGATAATGGAACCGGGCAAAGACTACATCTTCCGGTATCGATTGTATGTGCACGAAGGGAAGGTCGATGTTAGCGAGGTAGAGCGATTCTGGAATGATTACGCCGAGCCGCCAACCGTTAAGGTCGAGCCGGTATCGAAGGAAAATAAAATTATCCTGTTCGATGGCAAAGACTTTTCACAGTGGACACACGAAAATGGCAAGCCTGTGCAATGGGAGATTGCTGATAGTGCAATGAAGATTGTCCCCAAGACAGGCAGCATCATCACGAAACAGAACTTCCAGGATTTCAAGCTGCATATTGAATTCAAAATTCCGCAATTACCATCCGATGTTAAAGGACAGGGTCGCGGTAATAGCGGCGTATATTTACAGCGCCGTTATGAAGTTCAGATTCTGGACTCTTTTGGTCTGGAACCGACAAAGGGCGGCTGCGGGTCGTTATATAGGTTCAAAGCGCCTGACAAAAATGTCTGCAAACAGCCGGGTGAATGGCAGAGCTACGATATTACCTTCCGCGCTGCTCGCTTCGAGGGAGAGGGCGAAAATCCCAAAAAAGTCGAAAACGCACGTATCGGCGTTTTGCACAATGGCGTAGTAATTCACAACAATGTGGAGATGCAAAAAAAAACTGGCGCCGGCCGTCCTGAAGGGCCGGAGCCTGCTCCAATTTTACTTCAGGAGCACGGCAACGAAGTATGGTTTCGCAATATATGGATTGTTCCTTTACAAGATAAGATGAAACAGTGAATTGGTTTTTTTGCAGAAAATTTAGGGTTGCGGACAAATATCCGCAGGTTATAATTAAAGGTTTTGAAAATAGCCGCAGAAATGAGCAACATCTATTTGGACGTAAGTTTTTTTAGGAGAAGTAGTTACGTTGTATTTATTACCAGAACGGAGGAGGCTGCAATAAAATAGCGCTCGCAAGCGTTTGTTTCTGTGGAGTGAAGTGTTTTACCGAATCCGCCTGAGGGCGGAGGACTAAATTTTTAGGATTAAGGAGAATCACAAATGGCAAGAGCTGTAACACTATTCACCGGACAGTGGGCAGATTTGCCTCTAAAAGAATTGGCTGAAAAGGCCGCAAGCTGGGGCTACGAGGGGCTGGAGCTTGCCTGCTGGGGCGACCATTTCGAGGTCGATAAAGCCCTTGCGGACGACAAGTACTGCAAGGCGAAGTTAGACCTACTGAAAAAATACAAGCTGCAGGTGTTTGCCATCTCGACACATCTGGTAGGCCAAGCCGTCTGCGACAAAATCGATGAGCGGCACAAGACAATCCTGCCCCCGGATGTCTGGGGTGATGGCGACCCCGAAGGCGTCCGCAAAAGGGCGGCACAGAAGGTCATCGATGCCGCCAAAGCCGCCAAGAAGCTCGGCGTCAACGTCGTCAACGGCTTTACCGGCAGCTCGATATGGCACCTGGTTTATTCGTTCCCGCCGGTTTCGCCCGATATGATTCAAGCAGGCTACAAAGATTTCGCCAAACGCTGGAAACCAATTCTCAATGCCTTCCAGAGGTTGGGTGTTAAGTTCGCTCTGGAAGTGCACCCGACGGAGATTGCTTTCGACATTGCATCTGCCCAGCGTGCCTTGAAAGCGGTTGGCAACCACAAGGCATTTGGTTTCAATTATGACCCTAGCCACCTTGGCTATCAGGGCGTCG